>Ga0209403_10000013_pt1 | contig 239538 bp, 211 predicted proteins | sample ArcticOcean_MG_C_8_FD_187440 | JGI IMG/M metagenome (GOLD analysis project Ga0209403, IMG submission 187440) | Marine microbial communities from western Arctic Ocean - ArcticOcean_MG_CB11_86 (SPAdes) (version 2) | ecosystem: Environmental > Aquatic > Marine > Oceanic | place: Arctic Ocean... | reverse complement strand
AGATGTATATAGCCAGCATGAAGATAGTGGATCGCATGCTGACAAGTTCAGTGAGCATTATGATGTAGGTTCGCACGTAGATGTATATAGCCAGCATGATGATAGTGGATCGCATGCTGACAAGTTCAGTGAGCATTATGATGTAGGTTCGCACGTAGATGTATATAGCCAGCATGATGAAAGTGGATCACATGCAGATAAGTTCAGTGAGCATTATGATGTAGGTTCACATGCAGATGTATATAGCCAGCATGAAGATAGTGGATCACATACAGATAAGTTCAGTGAGCATTATGATTCCGGTTCACATGCAGATGTATATAGCCAGCATGATGAAAGTGGATCACATACAGATAAGTTCAGTGAGCATTATGATGTAGGTTCACATGCAGATGTATATAGCCAGCATGATGAAAGTGGATCACATACAGATAAGTTCAGTGAGCATTGGGACCAGGGATCTCATTTGGATGTATACAGTAATCATGAAGATAGTGGATCGCATGCTGACAAGTTCAGTGAACACTATGAAAGTGGCTCACATATAGATATATGGAGTAGCCACGAAGAAAGCGGCTCACATACAGACAAGTTCAGTGAGCATTTTGATTCTGGTTCGCACGCAGATGTATATAGCCAGCATGATGAACAAGGATCACACTCTGTGAAATTTAGTGAACACCTGGATTCAGGATCACATATTGACTTATGGAGTAACCACAGTGATGATGAATCTCACGATGCTGCTATTAGCGCACATGCTGAAGAAGCATCACACGTAGATGTTTGGAGCAATCACACTGACGACCAATCACACAGTCCGAACTTTTCTAATCACAGCGATGACAGATCTCATGTGGATATTTACAGCAAGGTGGATGATTATCTGGGGCCAGATTATTAATGCTTAAGTCGATAGCCCAGGTATAAGTCCTTGAATTTTTATTTAAGGAACAAAAATTATTAAACAATATGAAAACTTTGAAGCAAGCTACAAATAGAATTCGAGTCAGTTTTAGTATTTGCAGCGGCAAGCCTGCAGGTTGGATTGTCATTTTTGCCGTTATTTTCGGCGTTGTCTTGCCGACAATTATTAGCTCTTGTATAGATCAACCTAAAAGCAGTGAACAACCATCCAATATAGTTGAGCCCCCAGCAGAGGCAGACACCCTTTTAATACTTAACCAAGACTGGATTGAAGGCCAAGGATCATATTCTTTAGACTTAGACAATGTGGATGAAGTTTTTTGGCACATATTTTCTCGATTGCCAGAAGATGTAATAGTTTATCCGAGCGAAAATTACTTTTACTTTAAACTTTATGTAAATGGCAAACAAATTTGGGGAAATATCAGGCTGGCAGCCGGTAGGAGAGAAAATGGAGTCTTGTCCTTTGCCTATTTTGAATATAAAGAATCACCGTATGTGTATGAACCACGAGTAAGAAAAAGTAAATATTTTACTGATGCGGATGGGTTAATAATTGATGAAGTTGACACCTTTACTTTTAATGTTCGCTACAACCATCGGACCGTTAGATTTAATTTAAATAAATTGGCCCAAGACCCCCCAAAGCTATTTGCTTTATCGCCTAATGAAGAATTTGTAATGAAGACTTATGATGAGTCTGGCTATCAATTCTTTCTAATTTACAACAACGAACTTAGATACTTGTTTTGGGTGTTAAACGAAGAATCTCTGCTACCTGACGCACTTCAAAAAGTACAAGATGACCTTTTTATTGGACGCAGAAGTGGGTTTGCATTTATGGTGGACAAAGAGAATGACGATAGAAAAGTGCTTGTAGCAATTAAGGGCTCTAATGCTACAGTTAACAATTACTATGATGGACCATTTGATCAACTTGCAGACAATTATGTTGATGAAACGAATGTTTCAGAATATCTTATTAAAGCAATACCATCGCTGGAAGACAGGATAGATAAGTGGGGATACTATACTGATAAAGAGGAATCATCGAGGGTAGCGGTATCTCCTTACTTTGTATATTTTAGCGATACTGAATTGGCCCAATTTATGGGCGCAGTACGGAGAGCAGAGGATCCAAAATTTGTAATATCAAAAGGTATTCTAGATCGGCGTTCAGGAGTAACTTATGTGCCTACGCCCTATCCGACACCTTATCCGACTCCTTACAAAACCCCCACTCCTTATAATAAAAGTAATCAATAACTCCGATAAACTTAAATAATTACGGGGCAAAAAACTGTTAAATAGTATGAATAACCTGGTGTGGATAGTCAACAAAAAAGATTTGATAGGCACTCTTCTTTATGCTTCCGTGTTGACCGGTGTCATTGCACTGGCAGCATGTGGTGGTGGCTCGGATGACCAGCAAGCAATAGATAGCCAAGCTATTCCGACCGCATCGCCATATGCAATTACGCCTGAAGTTGAAATTCAATCTGAAATTGACACTGAACAAGAAACACGAGCAGAAGAGTCAAATGTTGGGACAAGAACTTCTACGGATGTTGCAATGGATGCGGACATAATAGACATTTCTGAGGCTCCAACTGTTTTAGGTGGAACGTCAACGCCTTTAGCAGGGTCACCAACAGCATCGCCTGAAGAATTTGCTACTGCTACGCCATTTGCTACACCGATTGTTATCGGGGCACCTACCTCAACTCCAATCCCTGTAGCCACAGCCACAGCTTTTGCTACACCTACTGTGGTAGGAGAAGGCACTCCGACGCCGTTTCCAACTCCGACAGGAGTTGTGCAGGCAACCGCAACTCCCACACCGCTTGGTACTGCTACGCCATTTGCCACACCGACGCCGTATGAAGAACCAACTCCAGCCGGCACCGCCACACCGTTTGTCACCGCCACGCCGTTTGCCACTCCAACTCCAATTAATTAATAGCCTTGATTATGCTAGTCAATTGGCTTAACAGAGAAAGTTGAAAACCGGGCAGGGTTCTTTAATGTGAATTTCATATAAGTATCTGTTATTAGGCACACTACAGCAGATATACCAACTGCAGCGCCAAAACTTACTAGAAATCTGCCTGAATATGGGATTGAATTCCATCCTTCATAGCTAGAGTTTGGGAAAAAGAGAGCACCAATAATTATTCCTATTGTACAACTAATCAATATAGTTTTTTGCCCGACTCTAGGGGAAAACAAGCCATAGAAAATCGGAAATACTGTGGCCGCACAAACAAGATCTGCGATAAGAAATAAATACAAAACGCTATATCCATTTGATGCGATCACTATCAGGGGAATAATCAAGGCAGCGGTAGCAAGCCTAGATAACAAAAGCAATTTACTTCCAGCTAAGTTAGGTATTAATTGAGCAAGGTCTGCTGTAAATACAGACGAAATGCCGTTTAACAGGCTATCCATACTGCTCATAACAAGAATGACTGCTAACACTAATACAATACCAAACACCCAGCTAGGCACAACATTTATTAAAAGTTCAAACAGCGCGCTTGATGGTTCTACTAAGTTGCTATTTCCGGTGGCTACCACCCCTAGTAATCCCATCAAAAAAATCACTGGAATGACTAATAAACCTGCGGATAAAAACCCAGTTTTTAAAGACCTTTCATCCTTACAGGAATACACTCGTTGCCAATATGCACCGTTGAACATCTCAGCTGCCGAAATAGCTATAATTAATGTTAAACCAAACTCAATCCCTGGCCAATGAGTTAACGAAAGCAAATCCCGGTTTTCCAAGTTGACTGTACTGAAAGCGGACCCGAATCCGCCAAGTGCCACAAGTAGTATCAAAAAAACAGCTGCTATCAGGGGAATAATAAATACAAATTGGATTGAATCGGTGAATATTGAAACCCTGATACCTCCAAACGCGGTATAAATCATGGTAAAAATACCCACTATTGATGCAGTGATTACTAATGGAGTGCCACCAAGTAAATTTACAGCTAAAGATATTCCTGTAAGCTCAGCAGCAAGGAAGACAAACATATAAAACACCATGACCACTAAAGTTAGGATATGAGCAGCAGAACCATATCGCAATTTAACAAATTCAGTCAGACTGTGACCTTCAGGCATTAAACGTCGCAAGCGGGAACCAAGGAAAATAAAAGCTAACAGAGGTGCAGCAGACCCAATGCTATATCCAATTAACCCCACAATGCCAGACGATGCTCCAGTTTCTGCTGGAGAGAATAGTATCCAGGCCCCCAAGCCAGACGCGACAAGCGTGGCGGTTGCGAGCAAGCCGCCTACCTTATTTCGGGCAATAATATAGTTTCCGGCAGTGGTTTTAGTTTTGAGAGTGTACAGTAGCCCTATAACAGCGAAGAGTAAGGCAGTAATTACTGTTACTAAAATTATTGAAATGTTGAGACTCAAAAGCCACCCTTTTATTCTTTGGATTGTGAAATGGCTTTTTTAAGAGGTTCCCTACGCTGGCATTACCCAGATCAGGTTGTAAAGCGGGTCGGCATATTTTAAATATGCCCTCTCAGCCAAATCACTTTAGCTCCCCGATGTTTAATTTTCTTAGATTATTATAAATGTAAATCTTAATATCGCCAAGATGTTTTTATCAGCGTGACAGGATTTAAACATGGCTTAACTCCGGATCAGATTAAATGTGTTATTTGCTTCGGAGTTCAACTTCTTTTCCCGCTCGCTTTTGCAGCGGTATTTCCTTGAGCCAGAATGTGACTATAGCTGCGATGACCGTTATAACCAAAGCAATAACAAATATGTCAGCAATTGATTCCGCGAGAGACTCTTGCATCACTGAAAGGATAGTGTCAATTAAATTAGATTTATTAGTAATCAAGGGATTAATTTGTGCTTCTAAGCTGCCTATTTTAGAGTTATCCATTAAGATATTTGGATTGGTTTTCATATCAGCTAATAGACTTGCAGGGATTTCATTAAAGGCGGATTCGGGAAGATTTAACATGAATTTAGAAGCAAATCTGGTTGTTAGCAAGGAACCAAGTAAAGCTAGTCCAGCTGATGCGCCTATTGAACGGATGAATTGAGCTGAAGAAGTAGCTAAGCCAATATCCTTATAATGAACTGCATTTTGGATGGCAATGTTAAAACAAGGGAAAGTTGTACCCATTCCAAAGCTCATTATTACCATACTGGCTATAACAAATCCCAAAGAAACATCTGTACCGATTTGCGTTAACAATGATAGTCCTATAGCCATAATGATTATGCCAATGAGTCCGAGAATCCGGTAATGGCCCCCGAATCTTGATAGCAATTGTCCAAATAAAGTTGCACCAAAAACTGTACCCAGCATCATGGTGGTTGAAAGAAGCCCGCTATCAGTAGCTGATTTGCCTAAAGCACCTTGGAAGAATAATGGCATAAAAACGGAGCCTGTAAACATAGTCACACCTAAGAGTAGCGTTATTATCAAACCTACTGCCATTATAGGGTTGCTATATAAATTTAACGGCATTATAGGGTTGGGCGCGCGAAGCTCATTGATGATAAATAAGACAGATGCTATTGCAGCCAACCCAAGTGAACTTAATACGCGGATAGAATCCCACCCATGCTCAGAGCCTCCCCATGAAAGCCCAAGCATTGCAGGAACTACTGCTATCAAAAGTAAAATTATGCCTATGTAATCAATTTCTTTAGATTCAGCGACTCCTTTGTGTTTTGGAAACAAGAAAAAGAAAATCAAACCAATGGGTATGGTTAGTGGGATATTTATAAAAAATGCCCATCTCCATGTAAATGAATCTGTAAGTGCTCCGCCGGTTACAGGTCCAATTATTGACGAGAGAGCAAAAATGCCTGCAAGAAACCCCATGTATTTGCCTCGTTCGGCAGGCGAGTACAGGTCACCAACAGCGATAAATGCGCATGCCATTAGAGTTCCTCCGCCTACTCCTTGTATGGCTCTAAATGCAATTAGTTGACTCATGTTAGCCGACAACCCTGACAAAATTGAGCCCGTTAAGAATACCGCAATACCAAAAAGAAAAAATGTCCTGCGCCCGTAAATATCAGACAGCTTTCCGACAATCGGGATAATAGCAGTGGACGCCACTAAATATGATGTAGTTATCCATGAAAAATGATCAAACCCACCCAAAGATGCAACAATTTTGGGGATAGCGGTTGCGACAATTGTTTGGTCAAGTGACGCTAAAAATATAGCTAACATCACGCCTGCCATTATGATAATAGATTGTTTGCGAGGAAGGGGCTCTCGGTCGCCCCAGCCCGACTCCAGGTCGTCACCTTTTTTATCTAGGGAAAGTTGATTGGTGTTCCTATAATTGCCTGAAGAATGATTTATGCTCAAGATGATTTAATTAAATAAAATACTTTAATAGGGTCCAACGCATGGTTTTAGTACTATACCTTATTTTTATGCCAATTAAAATTAAGTAACTTATAACACATTCAATGCCGGGATAAACTAAGTCAAACTAGATTGTCTACTAGAAGTACAATCAAGATAAAGTTGTCCGGGCGCGCGTAACTTTTTTTGAAAAAGCTGTCGGCCAGTCTATTGACACTTGTATTTGACAAATGCTAACCTAATTTCTTGTATAAATCAGATTGTGAGTTTATACAACGAAGGGGAGTAGTAGCGAAGGTAACCGGAACAGAGATCCAGGGCTGGTGAAATCTTGGAACGCAATGCACCGTGAACTTGCCTCTTGGTTAAGTTACATAGACGTGTCGAAATAAATAATAGCGTTAACTCCACACGTCCTTAATAGAGAATAAGTGGTACGGTCTTTTGGCCATACAATTAGGGTGGTACCGCGGGAATGTAAAAATCTCGTCCCTTAGAAAGGGCGAGATTTATTTTTTGTGATCCAATGAATAAGCTGACAGATAAGAAACTATAGAGGAAAGAAAATGCAACTAACAGGCGCACAGATAGTTTGTGAGAGTTTATTGCAAGAGGGAGTAGACACTATCTTCGGAATACCGGGAGGAGCAATCCTACCGTTGTATCAAACCTTGCCTGAATACCCAGGTTTAAAACATATATTGGTTAGACACGAGCAAGGCGCAGCGCATGCAGCAGATGGATATTCAAGGGTAACAGGGAAACCTGGGATATGCTGGGCAACGTCAGGCCCGGGAGCAACAAACCTAGTAACAGGAATAGCAACCGCTGCCATGGATTCGGTTCCTATGGTTGTGATCACAGGCCAGGTAAAAAGATCGGCAATTGGATCTGATGCGTTTCAGGAAACAGACATAACTGGTATCACTTTACATATAACCAAACATAACTATCTTGTGCTGGATGCGGCTGATGTCGCTACCACGATAAAAGAAGCATTCCATCTTGCTACTACTGGTAGACCTGGTCCAGTTTTAGTAGACATACCTAAAGATGTACAAGAAGAGCTGACTGAGTTTGAGTATCCATCTGAAGTGAAAATAGAGGGTTATAACCCAACCAATGAAGGCAGTGCTGTCATGGTGCGCCGCGCTGCAAAATTAATTAACGAAGCAAAGCGCCCAGTAATTTTGTCTGGGCATGGTGTAATTTTATCTGGAGCTTATGGTGAACTTATAAGCCTAGCTGAAAAAGCCCAGACCCCAGTAATTGCAACATTATTAGGTATAAGTTCGTTTCCTGAAGATCATTTTTTATATGCGGGATGGCCCGGTATGCACGGAATGGCTTATTCGAGCCTGGCAATTGATGAATCCGACTTATTAATAGCTATTGGAATGCGATTTGATGACCGTATTACTGGTGATACTAGTAAATTTGCTCCAAATGCTAAAGTGATTCATATGGATATTGATCCTTCAGAAATTGGCAAGAACATAAATGTAGATGTGCCTATCGTTGGAGACGCAAAACATATTTTGCGCCAACTCATTCCATTAATCGAGGAAACCTCACGAGTGGATTGGATAAACCGGGTAGAGACACTAAAATCTGAACATCCTTTAATTGGTGTTAATGATACTGATAAATTGATACCACAGTTTGTTATTAATGAACTATATAAAGCAACTAATGGAGATGCTATTGTCGTTACCGGAGTTGGACAACATCAGATGTGGGCTGCTCAGTACTACAAATTCAATGAGCCTCGGACTTTAGTCTCTTCTGGAGGATCAGGGGCAATGGGATTTGAGGTTCCCGCAGCTATGGGAGCACAACTAGGAAGGCCAGATAAAACTGTTTGGTCTATTTGTGGGGACGGCGGATTCCAGATGACTATGTGTGAATTAGCAACACTGGCAGAAAATAAAATACCTGTTAAATTAGCTATAATCAATAATGGAGTTCTCGGCATGGTGCATCAATGGCAGGAGTCTTTTTACAATAAAAGCTACGTGGCAACAGAATATTCAGCCAACCCCGACTTTGTTAAATTAGCGGAAGCATTTGGATTGTTAGGAGTTAGGGTTTCAGAAAAGAGTGAAGTTGCAGCAGGAATAGCCAAAGCAATGGATTTTGATGGCCCTGCATTAATAGACTTTGTTGTAGAGGAACAAGAAAATGTTTACCCATTTATTCCATCAGGAATGAGTGTGGCCGATATGATAGAAGGCTCGCAACGCGAGAAGATAAGACAATGATCTTAAATACAAACCAATCCCATAGAATCGTCACGGCATTAGTCAAAGATAAACCCGGGGTATTGGCACGAATATCTGGAATGTTTCGTCGTCGTGGCTTTAATATAAAGTCTTTAGTCGTAGGTCAATGTGAATTACCAAATAAATCTAGAATGACTTTTGTGGTTGAGGGTAATGATAAAACCGTTGAACAAGTCACGAACCATCTGTATAAGTTAGTAGAAGTAATCAAAGTTAACGATATATCTGATCAAAATCTTGTAGAAAGAGAATTGGCTCTGATCCGAGTAAAAACAAACTCTCAGACTCGTAGCGAAATTATGCAAATTGTGGATATTTTCAGAGCCCATATAGTAGATGTGGCAAATGATGCAACAATAGTTGAAGTCACCGGCAATGAGCTTAAAGTGAACTCTCTTCAAAAACTTCTGGAACCATTTGGTATTTTAGAAGTTATGCGAACTGGGACTATTGCAACGAGCAGAGGGTTACAGAAATAAAAGGAGAACTAAAAATACAATGGCAAAAATGTACTATGACGGTGATGCAGATAGCTCGCTAATTGAGGGTAAAACCATCGGAATTGTTGGTTATGGAAGCCAGGGACATGCACACGCATTAAACCTTCACGATTCAGGTCTCAATGTTATCGTAGGATTGCATGAAGATAGTAATAGCAGGTCTAAAGTAAAAAACGATGGATTAGAGGTTGCTTCGGTCGCAGAAGTGGCAAAAAATTCTGACGTCATTATGATGCTGTGCCCTGATACTACCCAGCCTGAGGTTTATAAAGATTCGATAGAACCTCATTTACTTCCAGGCAAAACTTTAATGTTTGCCCATGGGTTCAATATCCATTATAAAACTATCGTTCCTCCTGACTCAGTGGACGTTTCAATGGTTGCGCCTAAAGCTCCAGGCCATCGAATGCGAGAAGTTTTCACGAACGGATCGGGAGTTCCAGGCTTATTGGCAATTCACCAGAATGCGTCTGGCAAAGCTCATGATTTGGGACTTGCGTACGCAAAAGGAATTGGCTGTAGCCGGGCAGGAGTGTTAGTAACAACCTTTGAAGAGGAAACAGAGACGGACTTATTTGGAGAGCAGGCGGTGCTTTGTGGGGGGGTTTCTGCCCTTGTAAAGGCGGCATTTGAAGTTTTAACTGAAGATGGAGGATATGCTCCGGAATCAGCATACTTTGAAGTAATGCATGAACTTAAGCTTATTGTTGACCTATTCTATAAGGGCGGAATGGAATATATGCGTTACTCAGTTAGCGATACTGCTGAATTTGGTGATTATACAAGAGGCCCTAAAGTAATAGATGAACATGTGAAATCTAATATGAGAGAGGTGCTTGCGCAAATCAAGGATGGAACCTTTGCTAGGGAATGGATAGCGGAAAATGACGAAGGTAGGCCAACGTTCAATCGATTACGTGAAGAAAATGCAGGCCACCCAATAGAAAAAGTTGGAAAAGAGCTAAGGGGCATGATGTCATTTTTGAATGACTCTGATTAAAGAAACAGGTAAGAGATAAAATTTGGAGATGTAGAAATGGCATCTAAAAAAAATATGGAAACAATAAAAATATTTGACACTACTCTTAGAGATGGAGAGCAATCTGCAGGTGCAGGCCTAACGACCGCAGAGAAGCTCCAGATTGCAAAGCAGCTGGAGCTTTTGGGAGTCGATATTATAGAAGCAGGGTTTGCAGCAAGCTCAAAAGGAGATTTTGAGGCAGTTGAGGCTATTTCTCGTGAGGTTCGAACCCCTATAATTGCTTCACTATCAAGATGTAATTTTGGTGATATTGATGCGGCATGGAACGCTATAAAGGATGCAGAAAACCCAAGGATTCACACATTTATTTCTAGTTCAGATATTCAAATAATGCATCAATTAAGAAAAAACCCTGAAGAAGTTTTAGACTTGGCTGTTGCCTCTGTTGAAAGAGCAAAAAGTTACTGTGATGACGTAGAGTTCTCTCCCATGGATGCTTCACGTACTGACCCGCAATACCTATATCAATTACTAGAGGCAGTAATTGCGGCCGGAGCGACAACAGTTAACATACCTGATACTGTGGGATACTCAATCCCATCTGAATTTGGCTCACGAATCAAAGATATAGTTGATAATGTTCCAAATATTAGCAAAGCTGTTATATCAGTACATTGTCATAACGATCTAGGACTTGCTGTTGCAAACAGTATAGCTGCAGTACAAGCTGGTGCGCGCCAAATAGAAGGTTGCATTAATGGATTAGGTGAACGTGCCGGTAATGCTTCGCTTGAAGAAGTGATAATGGCAATTGAAACTCGTAAAGACCTACTCAAAGTGTCAACAAATATAACCACTGAACATATTTATCGGACATCTCGAATGGTGTCAGACATTACTGGATTTCCTGTACAAGCGAATAAAGCTGTTGTTGGCGCAAATGCTTTTCGCCATGCGTCTGGAATACACCAAGATGGAGTACTAAAAGAAAGAACCACCTTTGAGATAATGGACCCACAAATAGTTGGCTGGCCATCAAACGAATTAGTTTTAGGCAAATTAAGTGGCCGAGCAGGGTTAAGGTCAAGATTGGATGATCTAGGGTATCATTTAACCAAACAAGAACTTGACGGAGTTTTTACGCAATTTAAAGATTTAGCTGACCGAAAACGTGAAGTCACAGATATAGACCTAGAGTCTTTGATGGCCGGACAGCGAAGAATGGACACAGAATTGCAAAGTTATATTTTAGAACACGTACAAGTTAGTTCTGGAAACCACGATATTCCTACTGCTACAGTTTCGTTAATTATGCAGGATGGTATAAAAATTACAGATGCTGCCACAGGTACAGGCCCTGTTGATGCTGTTTATCAAGCGATTAATCGTATAGTAAAAGTGCCAAACACTTTGACAGAGTATCGAGTGAATGCAATTACAGAAGGCATAGATGCACAGGGTAGCGTAACAATTCGAATTGAACATGATGGAGAAACTTATGTCGGCAGAGGGTCGGATACGGACATCATCGTTGCTAGCGCGAAAGCTTATATGCATGCATTAAATAGAATGCTGGATATCACAGACAGTCAAGTTTCTGAAACTACTGCTTAGTTGAAATTGCAGATGACATGATTTTCTAGGTGAGTAGTAAGTTGCAGGATAAGATAAGTTGTTAAAAATATGTTAACTATTAAGCCATTTCATATTTAATTAAGGAAAAGCACAAATAATGGGACAAAATCAACCAAAAACGTTATTTGAAAAAATTTGGCAAACGCATGTGGTTAAAGAGAAATCAGGCGAGCCAACTATACTTTATGTCGACTTACATCTAGTACATGAAGTCACATCTCCACAAGCATTTGATGGGTTGAGAGTAGCAGGTCGAAGTGTGAGGCGTCCCGACCTGACAATAGCAGTTATGGATCATAATACCCCGACATGGGATCTGTCATTACCAGTAAAAGACTTAATAGCAAAAGAACAATTAGATGCACTTGATGAGAATTGTAAGGAATTCGGGGTAGAGCTTTATGACAGGTTTAGCCCATTGCAAGGGATAGTTCATATTATCGCACCGGAACAAGGGCGCACTCAGCCTGGGAAGATCATTGTATGTGGTGATAGCCATACTTCTACACATGGCGCCTTTGGCGCCTTTGCCCTTGGTATCGGCACATCTGAAGTAGAGCATGTTTTGGCAACTCAAACACTGAGGCAGAAAAAACCCTTAACCATGGAGATTAATATAGATGGGCCTGCACCAACTGGAGTATCAGCCAAAGACATTATTTTAGGGGTAATAGGACGCATTGGAGTTGCCGGGGCTGTAGGTCATGTGATTGAGTACACAGGTGAAGCGATTAAAGACTTGTCTATGGAAGGTAGAATGACGGTTTGCAACATGTCTATTGAAGCAGGTGCTCGAGCAGGAATGGTGGCGCCTGACCAGACTACGTTTGATTATATCAAAGGCAGGTCACATGCTCCGAAAGGTTCAGAGTTTGAAATTGCGACCGAACAGTGGAGTAACTTAAGGTCGGACCCCGGAAGCGTTTATGATTCCAGGGTAGTCATAAATGCTAAAGATTTAGAACCATTCGTTACATGGGGGACCAACCCTGGGATGGTTATTCCAGTCACGTCTAAAATACCTAACCCCAATGATGCATTGGGCGAATCTGAAAAGGAATCTTGGCAAAGAGCTTTAACTTATATGGATTTAATTCCTAACACCCCAATCACTGATGTTAAAATTGATAGGGTTTTTATTGGCTCATGTACTAATTCTCGAATTGAAGATTTAAGGGCTGCTGCCGCTGTAGTTAAAGGTAAAAAGGTTAGTGACCAGGTATATGCTATGGTGGTTCCTGGGTCTGCTGCAGTAAAAGAGCAAGCGGAGCAGGAAGGCCTTGATCGTATATTAATTGAGGCGGGCTTTGATTGGAGGGTAGCTGGGTGCTCTATGTGCTTAGGCATGAATCCCGACATCTTGCAACCCGGAGAAAGATGTGCTTCTACGAGCAATAGGAATTTTGAAGGAAGGCAAGGTAAGGGAGGTAGAACTCACCTTGTTAGCCCTCAAATGGCCGCCGCCGCCGCTATAGAGGGACGCTTTGTAGATATTAGGGAATGGGCGTAGTTCACGGTAACGTTTCAGGTAATATAGTTTTTATATAAAACCGATCAAAATATTAATCTTAGTGAAGGTAAAATGGATCCATTTATAAAACATACAGGCTTAGTGGCTCCGATGGATAGAGCTAACGTAGATACTGATCAAATAATACCAAAGCAATTTCTTAAAAGAATTAAGAAAACAGGCTATGGGCAATTTTTATTTAACGACTGGCGTTTTAAAGAAGATGGATCCCTTAATCCTGAATTTGAATTAAATAAAAGTTCTTATGCAGGGGCGTCAATATTAGTTGCAGGAGCGAATTTTGGATCAGGCTCTTCTCGCGAACATGCCCCATGGGCATTAATGGATTACGGATTCAAATGTATTATTGCTCCCTCTTTTGCAGATATTTTTTACAATAATTGTTTTCAGAATGGAATACTGCCGATAGTCGTATCTGACAGCATTGTTTCTGGCATAACACGGAGGGCTAGAACTAAAGAGGGATATACATTAAACGTAGACTTGCAATCTTTGAAGATCTGGGACGAAGAAGAAGATATTGCCATTAATTTTAAAATCGATGATTTCCGTAGGAATTCCTTAATGAATGGCTTGGACGATATCGGAATTACGCTACAGCATGAAGTCAATATTTCGAATTTTGAGCAAACTCGACATAAGCATGGCGGGGTTTTAAGCAGCTAAGCCATTTTTGATGGCCGTGCTTAAACTAACTTAAAATTCCCTCAATCTCGAATAACTCAGTGGGTATGGTCAATAGGATCGATTGCTTCTAAAGATTTAGTTTCTTGAAATCTCAACCCGCCTCCTTCTATTGGAAGACTCCTGGATTCAGAAGAATCCAGGATAGATGAAGGTGGTTCGTTTAATTTAGGTTGACCGCTTAAATTCTTAGTGAATTCCCCTATTTGCCTAAATTTACGATATCGCCTTCTAGATCGTCTGAAATTAGATAAATTACCGATCTCTGTTAGGTGGTTTAGAATAACACGCCTTAGTTGTCTGGCTGCTGCATCAGGGCTTTCATGCGCTGCACTAATTGGTTCTCCCACAATTTCATCAATAATATTTAATTCTAGACAATCAGTTGCCGTTAATCTTAAAGATTCTGCCGCTTCCTCATTTGTTGTTGATTTATTAAACATTAGAGTAGCAGCTTCTTCTGGCGCCATTATTGTGTAGATGGCATTTTGCATCATTAAGACTCTATCTGCTATAGCAAGAGACAAAGCCCCTTCACTTCCACCCTGTCCAATTATTGCAGCAATTGTTGGCACGTTTAATGAAGCCATTGTAGACATGGTTAATGCAATAGAGTTTCCAAGTCCTTGTCGTTCTGACTGATCTCCTTGGTTTGGTCCAGGTGTATCAATAAGCGTGATTATGGGGATATCGAATTTTTCTGCAATTTTCATTAAGCGGACCGCTTTGCGAAAACCTGACGGCGACGTCATTCCATCATTCATCTTATCCGAACCTTGGCCTCCTCTTTCTTGCCCAATTATCATTACAGTTTGACCACCTAAATGTCCAAGGCCACCTAATATTGCTGGATCTTCTCCTGTCGACCTATCTCCTTTAAGCTCAAAAAAATTTAATACAATCCGGTTTATATAGTCGACTGTAGTTGGCCTTTTTGTATGTCTAGCGAGACCGACTGATTGCCAAGCTCTTTGTTTTGGTAGTGGAGTTTGACTTCTTTTTGTTTTTTTCCGGTAACTGAGTCGAAACTCAGGATTAGTTAAATCTAACAAGACAGCAAGGGTTTCATTTAATTCAGGACGGGAGACGATAGTGTCTATCATTCCGTGAGACAGTTGTGATTCCGCGTTATGGATAGACTGTTGGGTTGACTTGATCTCAGATTGTTTAATTGCTCTAGCAGTTGAAAAGCCTATTATTGCACCTGGTTCAGCTACAGTTATATCTGCCAGGTTTGCTAAGCTGGCAAATGCTTGGCCAGTGGTTGGATTAGCCAGTACGGAAATAAGCGGTAGTTGTTTTTCTGAAAATTTCTCAGCTGAAACAGTAATTTTCCCCATTTGTAACAAAGAAAGTAAGCCTTCATGAACCCGAGCGCCACCGCTTGTTAAAACAGCAACAAGAGGCAGCTTGCGTTTAGCAGCATGCTCGAAGGCTAATGCAACTTTCTCCCCAACAACTGAACTGATTGAACCGCCCATAAATCCAAAATCTAAAGCTATCAATGTGGCAGAGCTACCACCAATAGAGCAGACGCCAGTTACAACTGCCTCATATAATCCAGTTCTTTTTTGATCTGCAGATATTTTTGCACTATATAGCGATTCTAAAGGTGTTGAAGCAGGTCCTTTGGAGAAAATAGATCGATTAATTTCCTTGAAACTACCGGGATCAACAAGGCACTGAATTCTATCTCGAGCTGATAGTCCATAATGGAAATTGCACCCTGGACAAACTCTAAAAAGTTCATATAGAGGAGAGTCTACTAGCACTATACCGCACACTAAGCAGGCTTCTCTTAGAGTTGTGGCTACCTGTTTAATTTGCGATTGTGCTTCATTAGAGCTTAAAAGAATCCTAAGAAGACTCGATAGTTTTCGAACCATGCCTTTTTGCCTGCTTACAGAAAAATCCTAAAGATTGATTTATGATAATCAATCGGCGATAAGACTGCATGCTTCAAGCAGTCTTATCGAATTATAACATCACGTGATTTTGATCCATCACTAGGCCCAACTATACCCTGTTCTTCAAGGTCATCCATCAGTCGTGCCGCTCTTGGGTAACCAACCCTTAAACGCCTTTGTAAAAAGGAAGTCGATAATTTGCGCTCAGAGTGTGCCAGGGCAATCGCCTCATCTAACAATTCGTCCCCTACCTCGTGAGTATTAGTGTTATTAGATTTGTCAGAGGTTTCCCTTAAACTTAAATCTATATCAGGTATAGGCGGCCAGTTAATATTTTTCCAGTACTCAACTAATTTAGATATCTCTGAGTCAGATATAAAAACTCCTTGGATTCTACTGGGCCGTGAAGCATCGATTGGCTGATATAACATGTCGCCCCGTCCTAAAAGTTTTTCTGCCCCAGCACTATCTAAAATAGTCCTTGAGTCAATTTGTGAAGTCACCCCAAATGCGATTCGACTTGGAAAATTTGCTTTGATTAATCCTGTCAAAACATCTACAGAAGGCCTTTGTGTCGCAATTATTAAATGAATTCCTGTTGCTCTTCCAAGTTGAGCTAGTCGACAAAGCGACTGTTCAACTTCTATGGAAGAAGACATCATTAAATCAGCTAGTTCATCAACCACGACAACAAGGTAAGGCATTTTTTCCTTGGTTTTCGAGTTGTAAGAGGAAATATTTCTTGCTCCAGATTGCTCCATATGTTTGTAGCGCTTGAACATTTCGTTAATAAGGGCTTTCAGTAGTGGCACAACTTCTGTGGTTTCTACAATAACAGGCGTTAATAGGTGTGGTATGCCATTAAAAGGGGTTAGCTCAACTCGCTTGGGGTCTATTAACAGAAGGCGTAATTCTGAGGGTGTATTTTCAGTAATTAAACAGGAAATTATGGTGTTAAGGCAGACGCTTTTTCCACTTCCTGTGGCCCCAGCAACTAATAAATGAGGCATATTGATTAGATCTAATACAACGTCATCGCCTCCAGTACCTTTACCAAGTGCTATTGGCAGTGTTCCTGATTTTACTAGATTGTCAAAAAGGCTATTATCCATCACAGATCTAATCGTGACTAAAGAAGGATTGGCGTTTGGCACTTCAATTCCAACTAAAGAAGTTCCAAGGACAGGAGACTCGATACGAATGGAAGAAGTTTGTAAGGCAAGCGCCAGGTCTTTTTCGCGTTGCATTATAGTGTCAACCTTTACGCGCGTTTTAGTTTCAACCTTTTTCTTAACTATTTTTCCAGAGTTATCTAATATTGTCCTTCCGGCATTGTCAGTCGCGCTTTCTTGTTTATATTTTCTAATCCACCCAGGCTCAATGCCATACATGGTTACTGTTGGCCCAGACCTTGTCATCTTTACTTCTACTTCCACTCCATAATCATTTAGGGTTTGTTGGATTTTTTTGGATGTTTCGGCCATTTCAGATACAGGAACTACCGGCGCAGGGGCGTCAATAAAAATAGTCTTTTTTGGCAGTGCCCATAATTTACCCCATTTATCTAATAACGGAATACCTTCTACAGATAAGGTTTGCTGTAACTTGCTTTCATGTTCATTAGCTTCATTCCATGATTTATTAACTTTAGATTGATGTTCCTGGATTAGGTTGAAAGAATTTTCAAGAGAATCGTTTGAGTCTTCAGGAGTTTCATGAGTTGTGCTGGCAATAAGCTCAGATACTTCTTCAATATTTATGTAATCAGAATCCGGTATCTCTTTGTTAGGTTCAAATATTGGCGCCTGATCTATTGAAGAGGTTAAAGGATCCCTTTGACTTTTATAAAGAAACAAAACCGACTGAAACTTGTCATAATTTATTTTTGAAAAATTTAATATTGAAGCAGACATTGAGTAGCATAAAGTAATAAAAACAAGGACAGTGTTCCGAGAAGTAATTGTAAATTTAACCACTGCATAGTAGCTGACCTTAGGAAATAAAATCACGATGCTGCAACAGAGCATCGTGATGGCTAAGACTGTCGAAATTATGAGACTGTCATTAGTAATTAAAGAGCCAATCTGCCCCCCTAAAGACACTTTGCCATCAAGTGTAAATATCCTTAAGCTAGAATCAAAGCCTGGATGAAAAGCTGAGAGTATCGATAAAATGGCTATACCTACAAACAGTAGTGAAATTAAGATAACAACACCGCGTCTGTGAATTATGGTTTTAAATTTATATAAAGTTGCAATGAAAGCTGATATCCATATTCCAGCTGGTATAAGTCCTAGGCTTAGCTGAAATAATAGTTCATCTCGAATGAGGATAGACCTGTCTGTAATTTGGGAGCTGAATATAAGGCCTAAAATGGAGATTATTGCGATGACAGCAAAAACGCATCCGGCTACGTAACCAGTTTGATGTTTTGGTAAAAATTTATTGAAATTGTAAGCTAGTTTGCTATTCATGTCATAACTTTCCGTTCATAACGAATAGGTTTGAATAAAAAGTAAGCCTTAAAGCTCTTAATTCACTGGTTGCACTAGAGCTAAAATTACTGGACGTCTTTTTGTTTCTTTGTACAACATATCAGCAACCAAACGTGTAATATTTTCTTGTATGTCGTACCAATCTAATACTGAACCCGCATTATTTTCCAGTGCAAAATGCACCAATTGTGAAGTTTTTTCTGAAAGACTTTCAACTTTATTGAGTTCTGGAAAGCCATATGAAACAATCGATGGCTTGCTTAATATTTCTAATGATTGACTTTGGATAGACAGCCCCACTACTACAAGACCTGACTTGGATATGCGGTTGCGCTGACGTAGTTGTAAATCTGCGTTTCGCCACATTTTTTGGCCGGAGATAAAAACCTGTTCTAGGGATATATAGTCTGTAATAGCTGCTTGATCTGAATTTATATCAACAACGTAGCCATTTTCTATAACCAGCGTGTTTTTAGGTTTTATACCAACATTCTGAGCTAATTCTGCGTGTGCAACCAAATGGCGATATTCTCCATGTATGGGGATGAAAAATTGTGGGCGAACTATATTAAGCAAAAGTTTCAATTCTTCTCTGGAAGCGTGGCCATGAACATGAACTAAAGCGTTTCGACTTGAAAACACCGTTGCCCCCAGCCTGTAAAGGCCATCAATTGTTTTAGAAACCAGAGATTCATTTCCTGGAATAGGTGATGATGACAAGATGACTGTATCTCCGGAGATAATTTTTACGTCCTTGTGTTCATCTCTAGACATCCTGACGAGCGCACTGGTTGGTTCACCTTGAGTTCCTGTAGCTAAAAGAATTACTTGGTTATTAGGTAGTTTTTTAGCTTCCTTTAATGAAACCAATACATTCGGTTCAGCATGCAAGTATCCTAATTTAATTGCCATTTTAAGATTATTACTCATGCTGCGCCCAACAACAGCAACTTTTCGATTGTGCCGAAATGCACTGTCGAGCACTATCTGCATTCTTGAAATTAAAGACGCGAAAGTCGCAACAATTACCCTCCCTTCCCCTTGAGATATTTTTAAATCAATAGGGGCTTGAATTGTTGATTCTGATGGGGTGTATCCATCAACTTCTGCATAGGTTGAGTCAGCTAGCAATACTAGCACTCCGTCGTCAGCTAACCGTGAGAGAGTGGCGAAGTCTGTTTTATGGTTGTCTATAGGGGTATGATCTATCTTAAAATCTCCAGTATGGACAATGGCGCCTTGACGAGTGTGGATGGCGATACCCATTGAATCTGGAATGGAGTGACATACTCTAAAAAATTCGACATCAAATGAACCGATTTTTAATAGTTTGTTAGGTTCAATAATGTGGAGCTGAGAGTGTTGTAAAAGTCCATGCTCTCTTAACTTAACACTTATTAGCCCATGCGTTAGCTTAGAAGCATAAACCGGCACATTTAATTCAGAAAGAACGTAAGGTAGGGCGCCTATATGATCTTCGTGACCATGGGTCAACAATATAGCTTGGACCCTCTCGTGGTTTTCGATCAAATAGCTAATGTCTGAGATTATGAAGTCTACGCCTGGCATGTCGTTGCTTGGAAACAAAACTCCAGCGTCGATTACAATGATGTCATCGTTTATTTCGATAACCATCATATTACGTCCAATCTCGCCCAAGCCACCTAGCGGTATAATGCGGATATTAGGATTTTTTTTCAATTAATAATAAACCTACGCGTGTTTGCCAGAGTTAGGCTCTGTGTGTTGAAGTTGACCTTTATCTAAATCAAATGCCAGCTGGCTTTTGCATGAATTCTCTGGCGACTCTTTTATATCTCCTGATTCTGAACTATTTATTAATGTTTTCATTTGACGAAAATCTTCCTCTAAAATTGGTTTAAGCTTCGGGTTGTACAAAGTTGCTGCGGGGTGGTACACAGGAAAAACTATTCGCCCCTTCCATGTTCTTGGCTTCCCTCTTTCTTTACTAATTAACTCTCCTGGGAAGAAATTGTTAAATGAATGCCTTCCAAGGGTTACAATTAATTCTGGATTTATAATTTCTATTTGCTTGTCTAAATATTTCCAGCATTGATTTATCTCATTAGGGCTGGGGTCTCGGTTATCTGGAGGCCTGCATTTTATAATATTTGCAATATATACCTGTTGTCTGCTTAAACCAATAAGCTTAAGCATGTTAGACAGCACGCTACCTGCAGTTCCAATGAATGGCAGCCCTTGTTCATCTTCTCGGGCACCGGGAGCTTCACCAACAAGCAGTATTTTCGAATCTAAGCTACCTTCTCCGGGAACTGCGTGAGTTCGAGTTTTAGACAGATCACATTGAACACAAGTCTTTATTTTGTTGACTAGTGATTCATATTCAGAAATTATCATAGCGGGGTCGACATATTTAATAACAAAGAATACCTAAAAGATTGAATCTTAATATTCCACAATTTCACAGTAAAGGTTAAATTGTTTATGATTAAATCGTGTGGCCCGTGGATGATTTTATTAGTCTTTTACCCCGTGTTTTTTAAGGAAATCTATTGCTGCTTGAACAGTGGTAATGGACTCAGCATCTTCGTCAGATATTTCTATAGTGACTGAATCAGAAGTAAACTCCTCTTCAAAAGCCATTATTAACTCAACTAAATCAAGCGAATCAGCGTTCAAGTCATCAATAAATGATTTTCCGGGGGTAACCTCTTCGGGCTCAACACCCAATTTGTCAGCCACAGTGGACTGCACCCTTTCAACTACTGTTGCCATTAATTTCTCCTAGAATTGTAAAAAACAAATTATACCTTAACATTTTTAGCAAGTATTAGAGATCCTAATACGCCATTAATAAATTTTGGTGATTTTTCAGTGCCAAAAATCCTTCCTAAGTCTACAGCTTCGTTAATAGCAACTTTAGGAGGGATATCTTCTTTACCAATAATCTCAGCGATCGCGATTCTTAAAACATTCTTATCTACTCCAGACATTTGGTCTAGTGGCCAGGACGGAGCGAACTTTGATATTAAATCATCTATTTGATGTATGTTTTCACCAATCATGTTCAATAATTTGGTCGCATAAATCTCTGATTCTTGACAAACATCCTTAGATTGGGATCGTGCTCTAAGAGATTTTTTACTAGAATGGAATGATGTGTCTTGTTCAAACAGGACTTGCATCGTTATTTCTCTAGCCTTACTTCTGGACCTGAAAGGTTGATCTATATTAGAACCGTTAGGGGTTTTCCGCTCTGGCCTTATGTCCATGCTTTTATTTAAGGGTTAAACCCTGTATTGAATTGAAGTTACCAATTGACATACTTCCAACAGATTTATCGATCCTCTTCAACATTCCATGTAAGGTGTTGCCAGGGCCAATTTCAATAAAATTTGTAACACCTAATAAAATCATGTATTCAATAGATCTTTTCCATTGCACGCATTCGCAAATTTGAGAAACTAATTCTTTCTTTATTTGTTTGACTGTCTTGATTGGCCTGGCCGTTATATTTGCGATTATGGGAGCATTTGGAATTTGTAGGTTAACTGAATTAACGGCATTTTCAAGCCCGTCTCTTGCAGGCTCCATTAAAGCTGAATGAAATGCACCGCCGACCTTTAAGGGCATGGCTCGCTTGGCCCCCCGAGCTGATGCCATATCTAATGCTTGTGCCACAGAAACGATGTCTCCACTTATAACTGCTTGCTGATCGGTGTTTATATTAGATATGTATGTTCCAGTTTGTCTGGAAATTTCCTCAACAATTACTTCATCCAATCCTATAATTGCAGCCATCGTGCCAGGCTGCAATTCACAGGCCTCTTGCATTAAGCGGCCTCTTTTTTGGACCAATTTGGCCGTACTACTGATATCAAGGGATTCAGTGATTGCCAAAGCTGTATACTCTCCAAGGCTATGTCCAGCCACAAAAGTTGGCTTAGGCATGTCTTTCTCGCCTAATAATTCCTCCATGGCTTTATAAGCAGCTAGGCTTACAGCCATTATTCCGGGTTGTGCATTACAAGTTTGGGTTAGCTCTGATTCTGGTCCCTCAAATATTAGATTGGAAAGAGGTTGATTAAGGGCATCGTCAATTTCTTCAAAAACGAGCTTAGCAGCAGGAGAGTTGTCATAGAGATCCTTGCCCATTCCTACCATCTGGCTGCCTTGTCCGGGAAGAAGAAAAGCGAATTTAGATTCGGCGTTAATTGTTGTATTAGCGGAACTCATATTCTTATTAGTTTAATGAGTTAAAATCTATACTGAATCTAAACTGGTTTCTAGATCGTTGCCGATGACCTGTCGTCCATTATAAAAACCGCAACTTGGGCATACCCGATGAGGTTGTTTTGGTTCGCTGCAGTTAGAACACATGCCAAAAGATGGCTTGGTAATGCTAAAGTGGGCGGCTCGACCACCCTTGCGATATCTTGTTTGTTTCTTTTTAGGAAGAGGTGCCACTTCATTCTCCAAATGGTTAATAATATATTGTACTGAATGATGTTAAACGAAATTAGGAATTAAGTTTAACACTTTATTCTGATAAATTTTAGCCCAAAATTTGGTTCCGCACCTAGAGTTGACATGTCTTTTTACATGAATAACTGCCTTCATAGAGGTTTAATGGGCAATTAATGTAAATTCCTGGAGAGTATATATGGATTGGAGTAACCTTGGTTTTGTTTGATTAATTAACAACTTTGAGTTCCTCATATAACCCCTAAACACTTTATAATAGAAAATTAATACACCGAGTTTAATGAGAGCCCCATTTAAAAAGTTAAGTTTATTACGAAAGGAATGGCTAACATGCCTCAAAATTGACATTTTTAATGATATTTTACAAGATTGACATGTTAGGTTATAGCAACTAAATTTTCTGTTCAATTCGACATTAGACCATGCTAATAGTTTCTTTTAGAAGAAACTGGTAAAAGAAACTGGTTAATAATCAAAACTCTATATGAAATATAAAAAGTCTCTGACATATTCGGTAATAATTTTGATTATCGCCTTCTTCTTGGCAGGATGTACCGCCAATCCTAAGGCTAGTTCGCAGAGTGAAACAAACCACGCCCTAGTAGATGTTGTGCCAGAAGAGCAGTTAAATTTTGTTGAACACGAGGTTTTATCTGTTAAGGAAGTTAGCTTTTCTGAACAGCAATTGAGCGACATTAAAATTCACCTTATTCAAGAGGCAGGCAAAGAAACCTTTCGATATTCTATGAATGCGACTATAAGCACAAGCGTTGCTGGAATTGAGGTAAAGGTCCCTCTTTCAATATCAGGTGAATTTGAACCTATAGATAAAACAAAGTCAGTGGTATCCATAAACATGGGATTTGTTGACACTGATATCGTCAGTGTTTCAGGTGATGGGGAGTTGTATTTTGCGGATTCAATAAACAGTAAATGGACTTCTTCAGAAGATACTGGTCAAATTTTCTCAAGCCCAACAACCATAATAAACGCCATATTGAAAGAGTCTGGGTCACTTGCGATTGTTTCGAGAGAACAATTAGCCGAGGTGGCATTACTACACATGAAAGTTACTGGCATTGAATCTTTATTTGGAAATATTGACGAAAATATTTACGTAGATTTATGGGTTAATGAAGATAATCTAAGAATATATAAATTAATGTTACAAGGCCCGATATTTATGCCCGATATTAAAGCATATTTGCCATCACAAATTGACGCTAGAGAAGCAATAGTGAGTGCTACTTATGATTTTTATGGATATGAAGACGCAATTAGTATAGAAATACCTGAGGCAGAAGATTATCTAGTGAACGGGAGACTACCGGGTACTAAGGTTTTTGAGCAGATTAACCTGGTAATTAGGTTTGGAGAATCTCACCCTGAATACAAGTCGACTCCAGCCACATCGGGCTGGCATTATGGGATTCCGGATGCTCCGGCTCCTTGGGGCGTCCATAATGAATTCATCTCAGACGAAGTTTTGATTCAAAACTTAGTACAAGGTGGTGTTGGATTGCATTATAACTGCGATGATGACTGTAAGGATGTAATTGACGTTTTTACGGAATTCTCAAAGCAGTATCAAAAAATCGTTGTTTCTCCATATGAGGGGCTAAATAAAAAGATAGCCATTACTGCCTGGTCATATATTGACGAGATGGATGAATTGGACTTAGACCGTATTGAGTTGTTTATCAAGGCGCACCACAATTCTGAAAGAGCGCCTGAACATTTCAAACCATAGTGAATAGTTTATTTATAATTGATCATTAAAGGCTTGTTTGATGAACAAAGCTATTTCTTGCGTTGATGTTCCTGGGCCAAAAACATTTGATACTCCCATTTCTTTTAGTTGTAGTCGATCTTCTTCAGGAATGATGCCTCCGGCGACAATTAGGATATCATCTCTATTATGCCGCGAAAGACCATCAATAATTTGCGTGAAAAGCTCTAGATGAGCGCCAGATAAAATAGATAGTCCAATTACGTCTACATCTTCATCAATTGCCGTGGAAATGATCATTTCAGGAGTCTGCCTTATGCCTGTGTATATTACTTCCATGCCAGCATCACGCAGAGAACGAGCTACGATTTTAGCCCCTCTATCGTGTCCATCAAGCCCGGGTTTTGCTACCAATACTCGTATAATTCTATCAGTCATTAATTACCGCCTGGCTTTCGCGGAGTCGACCAACTCGATTAAGACACCGCCAGTCGACTTAGGGTGTATAAATGCAATGTCGCCTGAAAGACCACTGCGTGAGGTTTTATCGATTAGATTTATTCCGGAGGCTTCTAATTGCTTTAAACTTTCATTCAGACCATCTATTTCAAAACATATATGATGGACACCCTCACCTCGCTTTTCTATAAAATTAGCTACTCCGCCTGTATTTTTAAGGGGTTGAATAAATTCCAATTGGGATCCACCCACCCTTATTAAAGCAGCCTTAACTCCATGATCTTGCAACTCAACGACTTCAGGCGTGCTAATACCAAATGTTTGCACATAAAACTTAATTGTTTTTTCTAAATCTAATACTGCAAGGGCTATATGGTTAATATGTCGAGCCACGCAGCCCGCCTTACTAGAGTCACTCAAAATTTATTCCTCCTGCATTAAATGGTAGTAAAAAGTTAACTTAGCAAGTAATTTTTCATTGATTAAGCAACGATCTTGCTATTAATATACGCTGTATTTCAGACGTACCTTCATATATCTCAGTAATTTTTGCATCTCGATACAGTCTCTCGGCAACATTTGGGGCAAAATACCCAACTCCACCATGTATTTGCACTGCTTGGCTAGCCGATTCCACAGCGACTTTTGATGCAAACAACTTAGCCATTGACGCTTCTGTCTTAAAGGGTTGATTATAATCTGATAATGATGCACACCGATAGGTTAATAGACGGGCAGCTTCAATGTCAGTAGCCATATTTGCCAACATGTTTTGTATGGTCTGAAACTCTGATATTAAATTACCAAAGGCTTTTCGATGCCTAGAGTATTGTATTGAAGCATCAAGTGCCATTTGAGCTATTCCAAGTGCTTGCGCTGCTATAAGAATCCTACCTGTGTCGAGAACTTGCATCGTCATAGGGAATCCTTTGTAAGGTCTGCCAATTCTGTTATCTTTTGGAATGAATACGTTATTAAAGTTTAATTCGCAAGTCGACGAAGCCCGGACACCTAATTTCCCTTTTTGTGGAGTTATTGTTAAGCCTTCACAAGGTGTTTCCAGAATGAATGTTTCCATGCCTTTAGAGCCTAAGCTTGGATTCCTAGTGGCAACAACAATTATAATCCCAGCCTCTTTTGCGTTTGTTATAAAGTGTTTTGAGCCGTTTATCAGAAACCCACCCTTGGTATCAGTTACTAATGTTTTAATAGAAGCAACATCGCTTCCGGCATCAGCCTCAGTTAATGCTAGAGCACCTAAGACATTCGAAGCCACAAGATTCGGTAAATATGAAGCTTTTTGTTTATGACTACCAAATAAATCAATATACTTTGTGCATAAAGACAAATGAGTTGCGTATATCACTGCAGTAGACGCGCATCCTCTAGCAAGTTCTTCAGTAACTATGGCTAAATGCAGATTAGAACCTTCGACACCTCCATAATTTTCATCGATACTGAGTCTAAATAAACCCATTTTAGAAAGCTTTGACATGGCGTCACTAGGGAATTCTTCATTTACATCGTATCTACTAGCATGAGGAATCAATTCACGGTCCACAAAATCCCTGATTGTGTTCCTCAGAAGTATGTCGCTTTCATTCAAGTAAGGGTCGATCATAATAGCCCTACGGATAGTTTCTTAGAATGGAGAAAACTCTTTCTGTTCACCAAAAACCCTCCTTAGTGTGTCTGATATTTCACCGACAGTAGCATAATTTTCAACAGCTTTGATCATTATGGGCATTATATTCTCGGTATTCGATGCGGCAACGCTAAGGTTTTCTAGGCATCTCGTTACTTCACCGCTGTTTCGTTCAGATTTTACCTTGCGTAACCTTTCGAGTTGAATACGAGTTTGATTTGGATCAATTCTCTGAATTGGAATAACAGTTTGATCTTTAGTTTGAAATGCATTCACTCCTACAACAATTCGTTCATTACTTTCTATATCTTGTTGTATTTTATATGCTGAATCATGTATTTCTTTAATTTGAAAACCTTGTTGTAGCGCACCTAGCGCGCCTCCCATATTTTGGATTTGATCTATATAATCATTTGCTTTACTTTCAATTTGATCAGTTAGGTTTTCTATATAAAAAGACCCCCCTAATGGATCGACTGTGTCAGTAATGCCGGTTTCATGGGATAGGATTTGCTGTGTCCGTAAGGATAGTTCTGCAGATTCGGGAGTCGGTAAAGATAGAGCTTCGTCACGAGAGTTAACATGAAGAGATTGAGTCCCACCTAAAACTGCTGACAGTCCTTGAAATGCGCTTCTTATAATATTATTGTCTGGCTGTTGAGCTGTTAAAGTAACTCCAGCTGTTTGTGTATGAAAACGGCACATCCATGAACGTGGATCTTTTGCACCAAACTGATTCCTCATTATATTTGCCCACATCCTTCTGGCTGCCCGAAATTTTGATATTTCCTCGAATAAGTCGCTCTGTGCGACGAAAAAAAAGGACAATCTAGGAGCAAATGAATCCACATCCAATCCAGAATTTATGGCAGCGTGAACATATTCAATCGCGTTAGAGAATGTAAAGGCTAATTCCTGTACAGCCGTAGCGCCAGCTTCTCGCATGTGGTAGCCAGATATCGAAATTGTGTTCCATTTTGGTATGTTTTCAGCACAATACTGAAATAAATCAGTAACTAGACGCATCGAAGGAATCGGAGGAAAAATATAGGTTCCCCTAGCTATATATTCCTTTAAAATATCGTTCTGTACGGTGCCACCAATCTGGTTTAAAGGTATATTTTGTTTCTTTGCAAGAGCGATATACATTGCGAGTAGTACCGAGGCGGTTGAATTTATGGTCATGGACGTAGTGACTTTGTTTAATGGAATCTCTTTAAATAAAATCTCCATGTCTACTAAAGAGCTTATGGGGACCCCTGCGCGCCCAACTTCACCAATGGCGAGGGGGTGGTCAGAATCATATCCTGTTTGAGTTGGCAAATCGAAAGCTACCGATAGTCCGCTTTGTCCGCTATCAAGCAAAAATTTATAACGTGCATTTGATTCTTCAGCGGAGGCAAAGCCAGCATATTGTCTCATTGTCCACACTTTGCCTCTGTACATATTAGGCTGTAATCCGCGTGTGTAAGGATATTCTCCAGGATATCCTAGGGTCGAGCTATTTGAATCATCATGATCATATACAGTGTCAATTTTGATTCCCGAATGGTTATCGAAATTGGATTTACGTTCGAGTCGACGCTTTATAGTAGGCTTAAGTACATTTTTGATCCAATTGGACTTAGATTTGCTTTCCATTAAATCTTCCTATCTAGTTCAGTATAAAAATCTAGCCTATTGCTTGTTAAATACGTTTGCGATATTCAATTGACGTTGAATCCAACCACCCATAAAATGAACAAGCGTTCTAAATCTAGCTTATATCCAAGAAATTATAATATGACAGACGAAAGTGGTATTAAAGACCAACAAAAACGGATTGTATCTGCTTTAACTCAAGAAGGCGAGGTTGCTGCGGATCTATCACTACGGCCAAGGAAATTGTCGGAATACATTGGCCAAAATCGTGTAAAAGATAATTTAACGATTTCTATTAAGGCAGCCTTACAAAGAGGTGATCCACTTGATCATACTCTAATTTATGGACCTCCAGGACTAGGCAAGACAACAATGGCCCACATATTGGCTACAGAAATGGGGGTTAGTATAAAAATGACATCTGGCCCAGCTATTGAGCGAGCGGGCGACATGGTTGCAATATTAACCCAACTTAGAAAGTTTGACGTTTTATTTATCGATGAAATACACCGGTTGCCACGCATAGTAGAAGAAATACTTTATCCTGCGATGGAAGATTTTTTTGTCTCATGGGTAGTTGACAAAGGACTAAAGGCGCGTTCAATGAACCTGTCTATACAGCCCTTCACGCTTGTTGGAGCAACCACAAGGTATGGAATGGTAAGCGCTCCACTTAGGGATCGTTTCGGGTTGATACATAGGCTAGATTTTTATGATGAACAAGCAATGTCTACTATAGTATCAAGGTCAACTAAGATATTGAAAATTGAGGCTACTGATGAGGGGTGCTCAGAGATTGCTCGTAGGGCAAGAGGAACGCCAAGAATAGCTAATAGACTACTGAAACGAACTAGAGATTACGCTGAAGTTGTCACTAGGTCTGGGATAAACCAAGAAGTGGCACTAGAGGCGCTCAATAAGCTTGCAGTAGATAATATAGGACTGGACGATATAGATAGGCAGGTATTGACTTGTATTATCCTGAAATTTGGAGGTGGTCCTGTCGGGCTTGATACCGTTTCAGCCTCAATTAACGAAGAGTCAGACACAATAGAAGATGTTTATGAACCTTTTCTACTTCAATTAGGCTTTCTGGAGCGTACTTCAAGGGGCAGAATAGCAACTCCGCTCGCATATCAACATTTAGGCATTGAGTACGATAAATATAAACAACGAAACATGTTTTGATGCTCATAATAATAGAGTAATTTTTATTGGAGAAACAGCATGAACATGAAACCCGTATCATCTAATCAAAGTATAAATCGTCCTGATTGGTGTGAATACTACATCACTATAGCAATGGCCGTTCGGGACAGGGCTAATTGCCAAGGTTCGAAAATAGGGGCTATTTTAGTTTTAGATAATCGGATATTAACCACAGGATATAACGGAACTCCCCAAGGTATGCCAAATTGTGATCAGGGTGGCTGTGATCGTTGCCTAGATCGTCAAACCTACTCGTCGGGAGAGGCTTATGATTTATGTATTTGCGTTCACGCTGAGCAAAACACTTTATTAAGTGCTGCGAGATTTGGAATATCAGTTGAAGGTGCTGATTTATATACGACATTGCAGCCATGTTTTGGCTGCACTAAAGAACTATTACAAGCTAAAGTAAATGCAGTTTATTATATGCATGATTGGCAGCCGCCATCATCATCTCTGTCATCGGCCTTAAAAAAACTTCATAGTTATTTTCCTGGTGGAATGACAAAGATAGAAGTTGATGACCCAAAACAGGAATGGGCGAGATCAAATTCTTGATTAAAAGCCTGAATAATAAATTAGTGACCGTTGACTATAGTCGCTACGACTCTATAATTTACCTTGAAAAACTTGATTGATTGATCCAGAAAGGATCGGACTGCTCAGCATTATCAATAGACCAGAGTAAAATCCGAAACGCCAGCTCAAACTCATATCTAATGCGATCCACCCGATTACTTCCGTTAATTGTATGCTCAATGCTCAAGGGAACTTTGTCTACGCTCAATACTTCACTCCCTTGCTGTAGCGTTACTCTTAGCAATCCTAGCGCTTCGTCAGTTTGAATAGAAATTTTAGTTGGAGGGGCATCTACAGTATTAAAGGTTAAAGATACTCCAGAGTGTTGGGCAGATGCAGACAAGTGCTTAAACACAGAATCAAGATGCCCTTCAGCAGCAGCAACCCTGCCTTGTTTAATTAATTTAAGCATCTCCTCGCCTCGAGTAGAGGCTAGTTTCGCATGAGTCTGTGCTATTTCAGTGTCAGAGTGTGTTATTGCCAATGTGATATTTTCTCTTGCACGCTTAATCCAATAATTATTGTCGCCTGGAATCGCGTTGTCTGAATAAACTGCAGCTATGCTGCCAGACCCCAAAATCAACACAGATAAAAATACCAGCGCAGTCATTGGCAGTGCAATTGGCCTAAATAAATTACGCGAAAAAACGACAGAGAATCTAGATGGGCGACCAGTTTTGTTGACTGCCGCTAAAAAGCGAGTTTTGCTAGCCTGCTTAGCCGGTTCTCTGGGATCAACAGACCTCGCGGCGTTCATTGAAATAGCAACATATTCTAATAACGGGGCAAGATCTGCCTTACTTGATTCGTATAGTTTTAAGCAATCTTCTATGCTCTGACCTTGATTCATAAGTCCTATGCAGTGGTTTACTATTTCGTCTAATTTTTTGTTTACAAAAATTGATTTTACAAAGGCGCGCAATTTAATCGGTAAATATAAAGATTCTGTGAGTTGCTCTCCAATATTAGATACAGGCTTTATTTGTTTAATTGTCGATAACAGACGAAGTTTGGTGATTTTTTTTATATCCTTACGGGGTTTAACGGATTGAGCGGTAGCAATTGTTATTTGAGCAGCTTTAAGTAAAGGTAATAATTGGATTCTTTTGGAATCATATAATTTCACACAATCTTCTATGCTCTGCCCTTGATACATAAGCTCGATGCAATGATTAAATATGTGATCAAGGGTTCTATTTATCTTAAATGGGTGCATTATTTATGCTAATTTCTCGGAAAAAAGTTGATTTGGCTGTAGTAAAACGCGTAATTTTTTTACAGCTGAGTGTTGTAGTGCTTTGACAGAATTCTCATTCCGCTTAACTGTTTCTGCAGTTTCTTTGATACTCAAACCGCCTGCAAATCTGAGATTTAAAACCTCACGCTGGAGTTCAGTCAGTTGTGCCATAGCTTGATTAACTTCTCGCATAGCTAATTTGGTTTCTACATAATTGTCTAAAGTTGTTTGAGAGTCCCCGACGGTACTCAATATTGTGTCTAAAGGAACATTTCGATCCCTCCCTTGCTTTCTATAGTGATCAATAACGCGATTATGGGCTATCCGAAAAAGCCAAGAGGAAAACGGGTGACCCTGTGGTTTAAACTTTTTGATGGATTCTAGCATTCGTAAAAAAACATCCTCGGTCAAGTCTTCTGCGGTGGAGGAATCGCTTGTTTTGAAAACAATATACCTAAATATCTGATCATAAAAATGGTCATACAGCGCTTCGAAAGCAGAGGACTCTCCTTTCTGAGCTAGCACTACATATCGATCGATCTGATCTTTTGTTAGTTTTTGTTCCCTATACACGTTACTGGTCCCTTCTTGCTGAATTATAAAACGCTTAATGGGTCCAATTCGTTAGTTTTTAGTCATTATTTATGGAAAATAATCTTGTATTGATTGATTTAAACTAATGGAATTTTAGGATGTAAGGTCCAGGTTCATTAATATAGCATCTTCAGTTTTATTAGAGTAATAATTTTTACGACTACCACAAATTTTGAAGCCAAAGTTTTTATATAAATTGATTGCAGGGTTATTTGAAGCGCGAACCTCAAGAGTGATTAATTTAGATTCAATGAGTTCAGCTTCTTTAATTAAAGAAGCCAGTAATAACCAGCCGATTCGAAGTTTACGAAATTCTGGGGTAACAATAAAATCGATTATCTGAATTTGATCTGCCACCCTCCAGCTGCCAATAAAGCCAGATATGTTGTTGGCATTGGTTGAGCATTCGCATAAATAGCCAGAGGATTTAATTTTTACCGCTACTTGACTCGAGCATAGATCAAAGTATGTTACGAGATATATAGAGTGATTTTTTCGTAATTCTTTAGCAAAGTCAGTATAAACCTGTGCGTCAGGAAAGGTGAGCTTTTGGATGTTTAAGCAAGTTCCTTGGTCAGATATGCGCATACGTCTTATACGGCTAACCAGAGAATCGTTTCTAGGCGAAATATTAGCTAAACGATTCATTCATTGTCCCATGATACTTCTCAAGGTGTCCAAACATAAATTATCAAAGGTATGGATACTGCAATCACCACTAGCGATAAGGGGAGACCGACTCTCCAATAATCAGTAAATTTATACCCTCCGGGGCCCATTACCAAAGTGTTTGACTGATGGCCGATTGGAGTGAGAAAGGCTGCTGAGGCTCCTACAGCAACTGCCATCAGAAATGGGTCTATGTTTACCCCCATACCCCCGGCCACATCTATTGCGATAGGTGCCATAATAACAGCTGCAGCAGTGTTGTTGACAGCACCAGACAAGATCATTGTAGCAACTAATATGATCAATAATGTGAGCGCTATTGATCCATGGGCTCCAATTGAATTTATTCCATTTGCAATAGTTAATGACCCGCCGGTACTTACTAAAGCGCCCTCGATCGGTATCATTGCCGCTAGCAATACTATAATAGGCCAATTGACACTGTCATACGCTTCTCTCAGGCTTACACTGCCTATTAGAATCATGAAAAAGGCTGCGCTGACGAAGGCAATTTGGATTGAGATGACGTTAGTGGCTGTAAGTATAATTGCGACTATAAATATAGATATAACTAAAGAAGCCTGTTGCTTGGGGCGATTAAGCCTTATGTCTCTACCAATTAATGGAAGAACTCCCATTGACCTAAGCCCTTCCTTGACTGACGCAGGGGTTCCTTGTACGAGCAATACATCTCCAATAGCTAGCCTTAAGCTACTTAGACGTTCCTGTATACGCTCCCCTTGCCTGGAGACTGCTAGCAGGTTTATTCTGTATCTTTTTAGCATGTCTATTCCAGAAGGGGTTCTGCCTTCAAGTTCTGAGTTGGGCGCGATTACTGCCTCTGAGGTGATTAAATCTCCTTTGTTGCTTGACCATGTTACTGAGCCATCACCACCCGCAATCTTAAACCCAGTAACTGATAAAAGTTCTTGAAGGTCTTCTGGGTCAGCCTCAATTATTAATATGTCTCCAGATTGTATTGTTTGTAAAGTTGATGGACCATCATGTTTTGTTTCATTGCGGATTAATCCAATAATATCGAAATCGGCATCCATCGCATTTTTTATTTCTCCAAGGATACTTCCAGCCATAGTTGCATCATTTGGCACAACAATCTCTGTTACATATTCTTGAATACTGAAGGCGTCTAGTGCTCCTGAAGGGGAAGTTCTGGATGGTATAAGTCTCCACCCGATGAGCACTATAAATACAAATCCTGCTGCTGCCACAGCTAATCCAACAGGAGAAAATTCGAACATTCCAAATGGAGGTGCGTTTCCCATGTCACTTCTAATCGTGGCGATGACCATGTTAGGAGGTGTTCCAATAGCAGTTATAAGTCCACCGAGTAGCGAACCAAAAGCTAACGGCATTAATAAGTATGACGGGGACCTACCTGCTCGCCTGGCAGTTTCAATTGCTACAGGCATCATGAGCACCAATGCACCCACATTATTCATAAACGCAGAAAGCAAAACAGTTAGCCCAGTAAGGGCCGCCAATTGAGTAAGTTTTCCATGGCCGAGAGTGGAAAGAAGTCGATTAATGGAATCTGCAACTCCAGCATTGGTAAGACTTCTGCCGATAATTAACACAGCAGCTACTGTTATCACAGCAGGATGAGAAAACCCCGTAAATGCTTGTCGTGCGGGAATTATATTTGCTAGAACTAAAACTAAAAGAGTAAATAGGGCGACTAAATCAAATCGCCATCGACCCCAAATAAAAAGCACGAATGCCATCGCGACAACCGCGAAAACGATTTCTTGATGGTAGTTTGAACCAAACATTCAGGTTCACTTGTGGAGGAATTTAAATTTGATTGTTCCATAATTAAAAACGTATTTTATCGGTAAGTGGCGCTGAGTTACTATAAGGCTGAGAGCGTTAGATCATGCAATCTTTAATATATTAAGCATAACATGCATGAGTTTTGTTTTCATATGATGTCGACTCATTAAAGACCAGAAACTTAAGCATTCTTTATTTATGATAAATTTAATGAAGCAAAGTAATAAAGCTGTGATAGTGGTTAGCATTAAGAATATAAACTAAGAAGCTTGGAGTAGGTTAATGGTTGATAAGCTGAGCATCAATGATAATAGAACTGGCAAGAAGCATGAGCTATCTCTTTTACACGGGACGCATGTTAATGCAGGTTCTGCAATATCTGCTAAAGATTTAAGGGATATAAAGACGTCTGAAAAAGATTTTGGTGTTTTAGTTCATGACCCTGGCTTTATGAACACCTCTGCTTGCAAAAGCTCAATAACATTTATCGATGGTGATTCAGGAGTCTTGCTGTATAGGGGCTACCCAATCGAGGAACTTGCATCTAAGAGTACCTACTTAGAAGTGGCATACTTATTACTACATGGTGAATTGCCTGATGAATCGGAGTATGACCTTTGGAATGCTGATATTACCAATCATACTTTTCTTAATGAAAAAATCAAAAAATTTTTAGATGGATTTCGATATGACGCTCATCCCATGGGAATACTTGTGAGTTCTCTAGCATCACTTTCTACTTTTTATCCAAAATCTCGTAATGTACATGATCCAAAAATAAGGGCAAGGTCTATACGAAGATTAATAGCCAAGATACCCACGCTTGCTGCTTTTGCTTATAGATATAGCGTAGGCTTACCATATGCGTATCCTGACAATGATTTAAGTTATTCAGCTAATTTTCTTAACATGATGTTTCGTACTACAGATACTAAGTATCAACCAGACCCTGTGTTAGAAAGAGTTTTGGATGTGTTGCTAATATTACACGCCGATCATGAACAGAACTGTAGCACTAGTGCAATGAGGGCTGTAGCTAGTTCTGACGCAGATCCTTATGTTTCAGTATCTGCAGCCACTGCAGGGCTATATGGCCCGTTACATGGCGGTGCTAATGAGAGGGTGTTAGAAATGTTGGCAGAAATCGGTACCGTAAAGAAGGTTGGAAGTTATATAGAAAAAGTGAAACAGGGCGAGTTCAGATTAATGGGATTTGGCCATAGAGTTTATAAAAACTTTGACCCAAGGGCTAAAATATTAAAAAATCTTGCAAGCCAAGTTTTTGAAGTGACAGGTAAAAATAAATTTTTAGATATAGCGCTGGAACTTGAGAAGATAGCGTTAAATGACGAATATTTCATTAAACGTAAACTGTACCCAAATGTTGACTTTTATTCAGGAATAATTTATCGAGCAATGGGAATTCCTGTAGAAATGTTTCCTGTTTTGTTTGCTATAGCACGTACTTCGGGATGGCTATCTCATTGGGAAGAAATGCGAAATGACCCGGAGTTACGAATAGCAAGGCCTAGGCAGATTTACACAGGATATCCTGATCGAGGCTATGTAAATATGGATAGCCGGAAGTTAAAAAAAATCTACTAACATAAGCAAAACTTTGTTGACAACATATTTTTATAGTAACCGATAAACTCCTAGACAGATAAACTCTTAGACACTACAGTTGTTTTATGTGACATTATGATGTCCTTAGAGGAGTAATAACATGGAAGCTGTATTTTTTATACTTGTTGGTGGAGCACTATTCTCGCAGTCATGGAACCTTTTAGGCCTTTTAGCTGAAGGTAGATCTTTGGGATTGCTTCTTGGACTTTTAGCACTGATATCCTTGACCGCACTAGTAATAGATCCAGTGATTATACAGTCAGAACTTCACCACTCCCATTGGGCAACAAACAATACTGTGTTTAAAAGCCTCATTGTTCTTTGGGCAGTGTATCTATTAGCTTCTGGAGCCCAAAACTTTTTAGATTTAGAAGAGCGCTCAGTGGGATTATTTGCTGGGTTCGTGAGTGTAATTTCAATATTGACGTTTCTATATTTTGTAACTCGTTTTGCCCCTGAGTCTAATAAATATGGTGAAGCCGTTTGGCTATCAATGTCAGTAGCAACATTTATCTTGGCGATAAATGCAGGACTGACATTTTTCCATCAGGCCATACCTTTCCACGTTATCAGATTGGTATCTGGGTGGTCTTTGCTAGTTGGTGGGTCCATTTTAGGTCTCGTTGGTATTTTGATTGGTATTGGGACCATAAGCCTTTAATTTAGTTCTTGTGGGTACCGGTTAGTTTCAACTAATAACAGCAGGGAAGTATTTCAAGAAATTTGACTTAAGTTTTAAATATTAGTACAAAATGATGTTGAAATATGATTTTTTCAATGAGCGAGGCAAGCAATGGAAGAGTTCTTAGGATCAAGCTGTAATGGAATCAGGAATTGACTGAAAAGTTAGACAATACCCGTAATAAAATATCTGGTCATGAAATTCTGGCTGAGATTACAAAAGACTCAGAAGATTTTCAATGGGATGGTACGTTTGAGCAATATTTGAACATGGTAATTTCCAATAGTTCTATTGTTAAATTGTCCCATGCCCTAGTTAATGAAGCCATAAAGACACCTGGCGTTTATAAGGACCTTAAAGGTGAACCGTTATACAGGATATTTGATGAAAAGATGTTTGGCCTTGAGTCTGCACTTGAAAAAGTGGCACGTTATTTCGAAGCTGCTGCTAAACGATTGGAAGTTCGGAAAAGAATATTACTACTTCTGGGCCCCCCGGCTAGCGGTAAATCTTCAATAATTGACATCATTAAGCGTGGGCTCGAGGATTACACTAAAACAGATTCTGGGGCAGTTTATACTATCCAGGGTTGCCCAATGCAAGAAGACCCGCTTCATTTAGTTACTGGAATTGCTAGACACCAGATGAGCGATGATCATGGGATACATATTGAAGGGGAACTTTGTTTTCATTGTAGATTTTTGTTGGAGCATGATTATCAAGGCAACCCATCAGATATGCCTATTACAAGAGTTACCTTTTCTGAATCTAGAGCAAGAGGTATTGGGTATTATTTAGCAAACAACCCCAACCTTGCTGACCCATCGGTACTAGTTGGGAGCCATAATGAGTTAAAACTTGACGGAGATCGACAAGAAGTGGCAGCTAGAGCATTTAGGCTTGACGGAGAGTTAAATGTTGCTAATCGTGGAATGATGGAATTTGTTGAAATATTTAAAGCAGATCGTACCTTATTAACTACATTATTGTCTCTGGCTCAGGAACAATTAATAAAAATGGAAAAATTCGGTTCTGTTTATGCAGATGAGGTAATTGTTGCTCATTCCAATGAAGGCGATTTCAACACGTTTGCAATGGATCCATCATCGGAAGCCCTAAAAGATAGAATTATTGCTATAAAAGTGCCTTATAACTTGCGTGTTAGCCAAGAAGTTAAAATCTTAAAAAAGATGATAGGCCAAAGCACTGTCCACGATGTTCACATTGCGCCTTTAACGTTATCAGTCGTTTCTATATTTGCCATACTGTCAAGGCTGGAAGCACCTTCTGCACAGGGTATGTCTTTGTTGGATAAAGTTAAGCTTTATGACGGGGGGCAGGTAGCAAACTTTACTCATAAAGATGTAGTCGACATGCAACGCCATCACCCAAATGAAGGAATGGGTGGTATTTCGCCGCGATACATCTTAAATAGAATAGGATCAATAGCAAGCGCTCAAGTACCAGTGGTAACACCATTGGCTGCATTAGACAGCATGTGGAATGGATTAAAGGAAAATATCAGCCTTGACACTTCAGACATACTAACTTATGTTGATTTCATTACAGAGACAGTTAAAGAATATAATAGGTTAGCTATTAGAGAGCTGCAGTTAGCATTTGAAGAGACATTCTATGCTAATGCGAATGCACTATTTGAAAATTATTTGAACAATATTGAAGCATATTGTTCAGCTGACGATAATGGCCGTTCACCTAAAGTTTTTTCAAATGAACGAGACATGCAAGAACTTGAGCGAGCTATTCGTATAACAGCTCGCAACAAAGATTCTTTTCGTAATGAGATAAATAACACTATTTTGATTTGGAAGCAGAATAACGTAGATTATGATTACCGATCTGAACCACGCCTGAAAGCAGCTATTGAAAATAGATTATTGCCGGCACCAAGAAAAATAGAGAAAGCGTTAAGTAAACCAAGATTTGCAAGACAGCGAGTAGAGTGGAAAAGTAGGTATGACGGAATTCTTAATCGCCTAGTAGTAAATTTTGGATATACCACCGAAACTGGCGAGGATCTAATTCAGTATGCATTACACACGATAAAAAACCGTGCTGTAGTTAGAACCCCTAGGAACGAGGGCGTAGAATGGTTATGGCCATTGTACCCTCAAAAACTTAAATACATAGACTAGGTTAATTAGAAGATTAGCTGCTTAACGGATGGAATCCTTCTGATAGGCTTATGTAGGAATATGTTGATTTTTTGATTATAAATCCCCAGCTTTGAACATTATCTAAATTGATACAAACAAGCTATTTAAAGACTTCATCTGGATTTTCTATATATGTCGAAAATAGCTTCATAAATTCAGCGGCTACAGCACCGTCTACTAGTTGATGATCAACTGTTAAATTAAATGTACAAACATCTCTAATAGCGATTTGTCCATTTTGAACAACTGGCTTTTGCTTGGTTACCCCGACACCTAAAATGGCTGACTGGCCTCTATTTAAGATTGGAGTAAATCCTTCAACAACCCCTAAGACGCTAATAGTAAATGTTCCTCCAGAAACTTCGTCTGGACTCAGCTTACCTGCAAGAGCTTTTTTATTTGCAGTGGACGTCAGTTGTGCTAAGTCCCCTAGAGATAGATTCACAATATCTTTTATAACAGGGACTATTAAGCCGTCTGGTAGCGCCACGGCAATTCCGATGTCAATTTTGTCATACTCATAAATATGACCGTCGGCTAGCATAGAGTTGAATATTGGAAGTTGTTTAATGATTTCAGCACAGATTTTTGTATATACATGTGTGTTTGTTATAGCTGTTTTATTTTGTTTAGACCAAGTTTTTCGTTGAGACTGTAGTTCTGTTACTGGAATATCAAGAGTGAATGTTAGTTGTGCCGTGCTTTGTATAGAGCTGAGCATATGGAAGGCAATGCCTTGTCGCATTCCTGACATTTTGGTTAACTTGGCAGGGGCAGGCATTCCTGAAATAATAGTTTTTACTGCTTCAGTGACATTATTTATAGTATCTTTTGTTTCAATTCCTGATTCACTATGAGTCCTTACGTCTGCTTCTACTACCCTGCCTCTTGGTCCGGTGGGAGCGACATCAGACAAATCAATTCCTAATTTAGAAGCTAATTTTCTCGCACCTGGAGTGGAGAGTATCGTATTGCCATCAGTTATTTGTTTAGTAGGGACAGGTTTATTTATAACGGTTTGAGTTGCAACTTTAGCTTTATCTGGAGTAGAGGTATCTTCTGACTTTTCTGGTGGAGTTTCACCGGCTTCAAGTAGATAGCCAAGCAATCCGTTTACAGGTATTATTGCACCTTCTGAAACAACCCGATGCAATTTTCCTGCCACAGTTGCCTCCAGTTCATAATTGAGTTTTTCAGTTTCTATTTCTAATATGACTTCGCCCTGAGCAATATCTTCTCCTTGAATTCGATTCCATTTTGAGACAGTACCTTCAGTCATAACCATGCCGAGTTTAGGCATTACTATCTCGGTAGCCATGTTTTCCTCCGTTTTATTGAATATCGTTTTAACACTTTAATGATGAACCAATAATTTAATGTTTTTTAAATAAGCATGAGGCTTAACCGAGGATTTCTCGACATGCTTTAGTTACAGTTTCTACACTTGGAAAATGTAACTGTTCAAGAACAGAAGAATATGGTATCGACGCATGAGGCGCAGTCACCCTTACCGGCGGAGCGTCGAGTAGATCAAATGCTTTTTCAGCAGATAATGCTGAAAGTTCAGAAGCAACCGAACATTTTGGGTAATCTTCATCTACTATTACAACTTTACGTGTTTTACTAATAGAGGAGAGAATAGTCTCTTCATCAATGGGTGATACCGACAACAAATCTACGACCTCTGCTTGGTATCCTTGTTTAGCTAGGCTTTCAGCTGCTTGAATACAAGTTCTGGTGGTAGTGCCAATTCCTATTAACGTAACGTCATCGCCGGTTTTAACAATTCTAGATTTCCCAATAGGCAACTCGTATGCTTCTTCTGGGACATGTTGGTCAAAATTGACGCCCATTAGCCTGGTGCTTTGAAAAATGACGACCGGGTCATCGTCCTTCATTGCTGCAATTTGGAGTCCTTTAGCAGAATATGGGTCCGAAGGCACAACACATTTAAGTCCAGGAAAATGTGCAAATATCGAGTATAGAGTTTCCGAATGCTGAGCTGCATTTCCCCCGGAAGCTGCTGTTTGTGCTTGGATAGTGATGGGTAGTTTGACTTTGCCTCCAAACATGTAGTGCATTTTGGCCATGTTGTTGAAGATTTGATCACCACACACTCCGATAAACCCAACAAACATCATGTCAACTAGCGGGCGTAAACCAGCAGCAGCAGCACCCACTCCTGCACCCACAAAACCGGTCTCAGATATAGGGGTGTCGAGTACTCTGGAAGTACCGAATTCCTGAATCAATCCTTTTGTCATTGCAAAGGTACCACCAAAAGGGTCGATAAAACCTTCATCAGCCTTTCCGGCGGCTCCGGCCACGTCAATCCCCATGACTATTGTTGAAGAGTCCTCTCGCATTCGTAAACGAATTCCTTCATTTATGGCCTGGACAAACGTTAAAGGTCTGTGATTTTTATTTGTTGTTTTGATAATTATTCCAATATTGACAAAGCAGCTTGCGCTATTTTTTCTGGCGAGGGAATATATTCAGCTTCTAGAACAGGGCTGTATGGAACAGATGCATGAGGAGCATTTAAACGAATTGGAGGAGAGTCTAAGAAATCGAAAGCCTGTTCAGCGATTATCGCGGATAGTTCAGAAGCCATAGAACACATAGGATAATCTTCATCGACTATAATAACGTTCCTTGTTTTTTTAACCGAACTTAGAACTGCATCTTCATCCAGGGGTGATAATGATAAAAGGTCAATAACTTCGGCCGAGAAACCTTTTTGTTCCAAAATTTCTGCTGCCTTTAGGCATTGATATGTAGTGTAGCTAATCCCTATTAATGTAATGTCTGTGCCTTCTTTTGGGCGGTCGGCTTTACCGATAGGAAATACGTAACTATCTTCCGGTACGTGAATCCCTCCACCAACTCCTCCCATCAATTGTTTATTGTTAAACACAATTACTGGGTCATCATCCCTGATTGCTGCTGCGTGGAGTCCTTTGGCATTGTATGGATTTGACGGTGCGACACACTTTAGTCCAGGGAAATGGACAAAAATTGAGTATAGGGTTTCTGAATGTTGAGCAGCTGAACCAACACCTGCTCCGGTGGATGTAATCACGGTCAAAGGCAACTTTACTTTACCTCCAAACATATAATGCATTTTAGACATATTATTAAAAATCTGATCTCCACATACTCCGACAAATCCTACAAACATCAAATCTGCAATGGGCCTAAGGCCAGTTGCTGCAGCACCTACAGCCGCTCCTACAAAGCCATTTTCGGAAATAGGTGTGTCTCGTACTCGCTCAGGTCCAAATTTTCCTATTAATCCGCCCGTGAGTTTAAAAACCCCACCCCAGGCATCTTCAAATTCTGATCTACCGGCTCCGCCAGCAACATCTTCTCCCATGAGAATAACCGAAGGATCTCTTTCAAATTCTTGGTGAAACGCTTCATTAACTGCCTGCGCGTATGTAAGTGCCCTTACTGATGTGCTTACCATGTTTTAATCTCCAATTTATTATGAATTAAGGATATTTTATATAAACGTCAGATAACAGTTCGGAAGGATCTGGATAAGGACTATCTATAGCAAATTGAGTAGCTTTGATGACTTTTGCTTTTGCGTCATTATCTATTTCTTCAAGGCGCTCTTTTGTAGCGACCCCGCTTTCTATCAAGAACTGTTCCATATATAGAATGCAATCTTTGTCTTCATAATATTTCTGTTCTTCAGCGGTGCGGTAACCTCTAGGGTTGTCAGCCCCAAAATGGCCGTGGTATCGGTACGTCATTGCCTCTATGAGAGTAGGACCTTCACCTCTTCTCGCTCTTTCAACTGCTTCGCCCGCAACTTCATAAACCTCAATTACGTTTTGACCGTCAACCGTAACTCCCGGCATGCCATATCCTGCTGCTCGATTTGCTACTGATTGCCCTGCAACTGCATACTCAAAAGGTGTGGATTCGGCGTAACGATTGTTTTCACATACAAATAGAACGGGCAAGTTCCATATAGAGGCCAAGTTCATTGACTCATGTAATGATCCTTGGCTAGATGCTCCATCTCCAAAAAATACGACACTAACATTATCTTTACCTTGAACCTTTGCAGAAAGAGCACAGCCTGTTGCAACTGGAATATTTGATCCAACCACTCCATTTGCACCAAGCATTCCTTTTGTGGCATCCGCAATATGCATGGTGCCACCTTTCCCTTTATTGGTTCCTGTTGCCTTACCGAGCAATTCTGCCATCATCTCATTTATATCTACGCCTTTTGCTATACAATGGTGGTGGCTACGGTGGTTTCCTAAAACATAGTCGTCATCTCGTAGATGGGCGCATATTCCTGTAGGTGTAGCCTCTTCACCTATAGCAGAATGGGTTCCTAGGATTCTTCCTTGGTCAGCTTCTCTTTTTGCTTGTTCCTCAAATCGTCTAATTAAAACTAGAGTTTCATACATCCACATAAGCGTATCTTTTGGTATTGATGATTGAGATTTAGTCACAACTCTACCTCCTAAGTTATTAAGGACCTATTTTTAATAAATAGGTTAAAAGTTCTTGATTGCATCGTAAAATTAATGGTGGCAAGATTATAGCAGTGTTTGGTCAACTTTACAGATTCACGTTATAATCTTCCCGATACCCCTATTAATATTCCTGTCTATAAGGAGCAGCAAATGCGACGCATTCTAATTGCAGACCAACTAATTGACGGATTTAATCAGACACCGATTAAAAACGGAGTAGTAATAATTCAAGATGAAGCTATAGAGGCAATTACTACGTATGACCAAATAGGCAATGATCCTGAGGGCGAAATAATTAAAGTACCTGGGGGCACAATTATGCCCGGATTCATCGAAATGCATGCCCATATGCACTGTTCGGCAGAACCGGAAGCCTATGACCAGGTTATTTCTGAATCTAACGAAGAGCTTTTAATGCGTTCAGTAGAAGCTGTTAGGGAAACTTTAATTTCTGGTGTAACTACTGTGAGGGATCTTGGGAGTAAGAATGAAATAGCTTTTGCCGTAAAAAAAGCTGTTGAGGAAAGAAAGATAAATGGACCCAGGTTACTGGTTACTGGCACGCCAATAACTACTACTGCAGGACACTGTAATTTTTTTGGATCTGAAGCGGATACCGCGGACCAAGTAATTGCGGCGCTTAGACACCAAGTTAAACTAGGGGCGGATTATATAAAAATCATGTCGACGGGAGGTGTTTTTACTCCACGTAGCAATGTTTTTGCTGCTCAATACACGACGGATGTACTTAGACTGGCTGTAGAAGATGCTGACAGACTTGGTGTAAGGATTGCAGCACATTGCCATGGAACTGAAGGTGTGATTAATTGCGCAGAGGCCGGGATACATAATCTTATTCACTCGACTTGGTTGTCTGCAGATCCTAATGAAATCTGGGATTATAGACCAGAAATAGCGGATACAATTGCTGAAAAAGGCCTTTGGGTAGACCCTACAATAGCCATAGCCAATATAAGGATTGATAAAGGAATACCATTTACAGATGATGAATTACTGTCATCTGCTGGTTTAAGTGATTTGGAAGGCAGATTCGCAATATTAAAAGACATGTGGGACAGGGGGGTAAAGTTTGTTACTGGCCTAGATACAGGCATGTCTTATGTTGGGTTTGGAGATTTTGCTTATACTCCTCAAACAATGGTTGAAGGAATGGGTATATCTGAAATGGAAGCAATAATTTGTTCAACCTTGTCTTCAGCTCAGTGCTTAGGTATCGATAAAGAGACCGGTACTCTTGAAAAGAATAAATCAGCAGACATTTTGATTGTCGACGGGGATCCTTTGGCTGATATCAGAAAGCTGCACGACATTGATACCATTATTAGCCAAGGTCAGTTAATTAAGAGAGCAGGTAAGGTATTAATTTAAGTCGACTTTTGGTCTTTGCTAGCTTATCTTTTTTTTACCCCTAGATCAGCTAGTATTTTTGCCAAAGACTCTTTTTCCACGTTGTTTAGATCTCTAAAAGGAGGCCTAACACTACCTGCATTAATTCCTACATATTCAGCTGCAGCCTTAAGGACGTTAGTGGCATACCCCTCAAAACCTTCATCAACTAACCTCCAAAAAGTGGCTTGTCGGGAGTGGAATTTGTCAGCCTCAGCATACTTTCCGTCTTCTAATAGTTGCCAAAATTTAGCTTCACCCTCGGGCCAGAATGCTGCTACGCCTGTGATATATGATTTGGCGCCATGTTGATGCGCAAGGCCCGCCGTGTGCCCATAAGAATTATCAACAATTGCCAATTTATCTGAAAATCTATCTAGTGTATCTACATAATCTTGAAAAGATGGAAGGAAGCCTCTTTTAATGGACACTACACTCTCAATATTGTTAATTAATTTTTCTGTAGTGGGCCCATCTACATTCCCCCCCAAACTTCTCCAAGATTGATCATATATCATAAGTCCTATTTCAGTGTGTTTTGCTATTTCAGAGTACCAGTGAATGACCCCTTCTTGGTCCATGCCGTGATAGTAATAAGGAGGAGGTACCATCGCTATCTTGACTCCTTGTTCAAGGGCTGCGTTACATCTTTCAATGACTTCAAAATGTGAACTAGAGGCTATTCCAGCAATAATTTCTATATCTCCTTGGGCAGCGTCTTGGGCAGCAGAGACTACTTTTATGTGTTCATCTCTTGAGAGAGTATTATATTCTCCGGTTCCTGCTGGGCAAATAATAAAGCCTTTGCCACGTGAAATACCTCCATCAACTATATGTCGAACATTCTTTTTTAATGCATCTGTATTTAATTTATAATCCGAATCAAATGGAGTCATTATGAGAACAGCTGGCCCAATTATTTCTGCTTTAATTTCTGAATAATTCAAATTTAAACCCCTAATTAATTATTAATTGTTTACAATTATCGCATATTCTAATTTGCCAAAAAATTTATTGACATTTTAGTCAGGTTACCAAATAGACAATATTTAAAAACAAGCTTAATTTCCAGATCCCATTGATAAACATGTAATGGTTCTAATAATTCCGTCGATAACATGTATTTGAGATGTGACTAAGTCCCCTACGATAGTTAAATTAGGAGCGTTTACCACAGCAATAATGTCGTAGGGACCGGTAACTGCATCCACACGTACAACACTGCTGATTTCTCGTAATTGGTCAGATACCGATTTACTTTTACCGACAGCGGTTTCAATTAAAATGTAAGCTTTAGTTGACACTCTTAGCCTTGCTCAATGTATTGTGATTCTAGGGTCGAATATTAAAGTATGTCAATCATTTACGCTATAATCCAGTTTGCAACGTAAGTGATAGGAGAAAATAAAGTGCCCGACATTGATCAATACAGAAAAGCCTGGTCAAAATTTGCCACAGGTGTTTCTGTGATAATTTCAAGAGATGATACAGGAGCTGTTCACGGGATGGCTGCTAATGGGATTACTTCCGTGTCACTTGATCCAATGTTAGTCTTAGTTTGCGTTGACCATAGCAGAAATACTTATAAAAGAATTAAAGAAACCGGAAAATTTTCTATAAACATCTTGAATCATAACCAAACTGCTGTGGCTGAATATTACGCCCGTCGCCCAGAGAAACGTATAGGGGAGCCCCCTTGTGAACTTATTTTTGGTAAAAAGGGGTCAGCTAAAATAGCAGATTGCATAGCATTTATAGATTGTCATGTACATGAAGAAATTATCCAGGGAGACCACACTATATATATCGGTAAAGTAGTTGATATAACAAGTGGAGCCGGTAAGCCTTTATTGTTTTATGAATCGATGTTTAACGAACTTGCGCATGATGGACTAGCGCCGAATTGGAGCTAGCTTTTAACTCGATATATAGTTACTTTGCCACCTTTGTAAACCGGTTCTAGTAAACCATCTAAGTTAGACTGAAATTTATCTAATCCTTTTTCTGGATAGTACAAATGCTCAAGCTCACCTACGTATATATAACTGATTCCATATTCTTCAATAATGCTTTTTGCTGTATGCATTTCAGTAGTTGAGTAGAATGTGTCAACGTCACGAATTCTTTCATCTACTTTGTCACGATAGCCCCATCGTTGTTGCTCTTGATGCCATTTCCACCCTATAACTGTTGGCAAACCAGTGTAGATAGAGATTCGATTGCCCCAACGGTACGCCGGAGCATGCCCTTCCATTATTATTGGAGAGCCTGAGATATTATTTTGAAGCCATATAATAGCTTCGTAATCATGTCTTAAATTTAGGGTGCCCATTTCATCAGTAAACTCAGACGATTTCATGTAAGCCATTCCATCTAAACTTAAGCTCTTATTTGATGAATCGAACCGATCATTTATTCTGTCTTGTGTACCAAGTATCGGATAAATTAAAGAAGATGCAAACAGGGCTACTAATATCAAGGACCAGAGAATTAAAGAAGGGTTGAGTCTGATTTTTGAGGAAATACTATATGACTGAAAGACATTCTTATTACTATTTACTAAGCGCCATATAGCGTAAGAAGATGCTACTGCAAAAAGGACCCAGATTTGCAGGTATATTTTAAAAACCGAATTCATGCGATCAATGTCACCTTCCACCCTATAAAAATCTAATCCAATTGCCAATAATAAAGCGATCATCGAGATTATAGTGACGAAGACTTCTGAACGATAGGTGTGCTCCCTTCTTATGATTTTAGTTATTCCAACTGCGAAGACTATTAAGGCCATCCCTAGCAAAAACGGAACCGTACTTCCCGTGTTGACAACTAATCCGTACGACACTGCACCAATAATCAATAATATTAAAGATATCCATAGATATTTAATAAAACCCATATTTTTGTTTAAACGTGATAAATAATTTTGTAAAGTGTTGTGCTGGCCAAAACTGGCTGAGCTACTACTGGCAAAAATATTGCGAAGTTCATTCAAATAAAAAGATCCAAGTATAAATATAAATAATCCATTAATAGCTAAGAATTGCCATAAGACCGTCGTGTTAGTTGTAGATTCTATAGTCGAGAAAAAAGATTGATAATTGCTGTGGAAAGGAATGAATACCAAATAGCCGATTAACACTAAAAGTCCACAGTGAAACATTGATCTCAAGGCCATTGAGACACTTAAGGTTGAGTATCTAAAATAGTTAGAAGTAATTATTGCGGCAATCCCAATAATTAAATATGTTGGATAATCCCAAGTATTAATTACCCTGAGAACACCTATTGATATTGCTAACATAGTAATTACAACTAAGTTCTGTACAGATTCTCCAGCCATGATCATAAGTCTTGATTTGCCAGTATGGTCTTTATTCAGCACTAAAGCTAGGGCCAAAGCCAAAGCTAAAAGTGTAAAAGGGATCGCAATCATATGTGCGTGTAGGTCGGCAAAAAGAAATGAGAAAAAGGGAAATTCCGTTATTTCAAACCCAGGTGGATCAGGCGGCATCATGCGACTTGATTGCCAAAAATCAAAGGTTTTGGCAGGTACCCCTTTGGTGATATTAATAAAGGAATAAATTAACTGTATTATTCCATTCAGGTTTCCTATCACGCCAACTAAAATCGCAGCCATAAAGCCAGCAAAATATGGGTTCAAGAATTTTGATCTATTTGAAATGCTAGATTGGACTTTATTCCAGGATGACTCGGAACATGCAGCTAAATTGTATCCAATACTGAAAGACCCAGTGACAGTCAAAGCAAAAAATAAAGGTATCGCTAAATTATATGCAGTCCTAATTTCAATCGCGGTTGCCTTGATGAACATTGCAACCATGAACTGGCCAAAGTAATAATAGTTTAAAAATCCGCCGGAAAACCACGGGTCGTATGGAGGCATAATGGTCGATTTAACGATAGCGTTTAAGTATGCTAAGTCCATGGGCTTTTCGCCGCCTCTAAAAGGATGCCATAAGTCAGGGTTCGCCATTCTAATTGTGAGGAAGATGAAAAATGCGAGAAGAAACAAGCATTCCGTAACTAATAAAAGCTTCCACTCATTTCTTAAAAACTGACAAATATTATTTTTATTTAAAATAAAAATAATAAGCGAAGTTAAGCCGAGAATAACGAATGCCAATGTGATAGTTACATGGTTAAAGGGCAACCATTGGCTACTTGCTAGAAGCCAAACAATTATAGAGGTAATCAAAATACCAATTATTCTCGAAAACATGAAGCCTTTGTCTGGTAATGACCTCATTACAAAAAAAGTTATCGGAAAAGCCAATAACATCAATCCTTCAATAAGAATGACCCAGGTGAAAACAGGGTATTTACTCGTCCAAGCATCCGTCTTGAATATTTCTGAATGGGACCCTCCCTCCAATTGTTTATTGAGGTTACTTTGGCTGTATAAAGGTGAAATAGATTTTTTGTTAACTAAATAAGAATCTTGGTAATTAGCCTCAATAAGTTGCCTGATAGTATTAGAATCATATTTTTTAGAATTAATAAAGATCAATACTGTTGGGTGGTCATATACAGAAAAACTCTCGTCAGAATGTCCTAAATTTACCGAAACCACTTGGCTATTGAACCCCTCAAAATTGTTCGGTAAAGGCATGTCGGGTCTAGCAAAACTGTCGTGGATAAAAGTAACGCCCATTAAATTTGGATATGCAGTTTGATAGTTTGCTAACTGATAACCTAATTGTCCTGAAAATAAAAGTTGATAATAGCTTGAACTTTTTGGATATCTGTCAGGTAACCTGGGTATAGTTCCATATAATCGATCAGAATATAAAATCAATGCATCTGCTTTAGCCATCTGATTTGAAATAGTATTTATTTTCGGGTCGACGTCGGGGTCATACATCGGTAATTCTTCAATCTGATAGCCATGTAGATCTGGCAGGCCTTCTTCCCAATGTTCTTTCAGCAGCACACTGTTTTTAGGTAGATTTGCCTGAATCCATTCAGAAGCGCGAACGGCTGTATGGGGCTTAGAGTAGATTGAAAGATATGAAATCGAATAAAAAATACTAAATAAAGTTAAGATTATCCCTGCCAAAACCAAACAGGCCTTCAGGTATTTATAAAGATAGTGTGGATATTTAAGTTTTCTTAAATAATCTAACGATGTATGCCAGAAACTAACTAACATTTGTGATCCAAATAAGATCAAAAATGGAGTCACCGGAATCATGTAGCGCATAAATTTTACTTCTAGCGATCCAGTAATTATTAAATATGGTAAAACCCACGATAATATGACTACGTCTAAACGATTTTTGGCTGGCCTGAAAGGAAGCGTTATTAATAAAGATAAGATTGCGAGTGCTGAAGCTACAATGACGACTTTAATATCGTTGGACCATATTAAAATTCCAGCAGGCATTACAATTCCTATCAAGCCATACAAAATCGCTCTGCGATATTCCAGCCCTCGTATTGCTGCAAATATTAGCCCTGTCCAGGCGATTACCCCTAATGGAATACCAAGGCCCCAGACAATATGTTGACGAATAAAATATAAGTAAGGCTGGCTGTTAATGTACTGTCTGGTGTAAGGATAGTCACGTATCCTTCTAACCATTTCAGATTGTTCGGTAAAATCTGAATGAAATTGTTTCCAATCTAAGAAAGCATATGGCTGTGTCAAAAAGAACGCTGCAACTGCCGTAAACATTCCGGCGAACGCATTTATAAATACGTCTTTAAGCCTGTCTTGAAAACTGTGTGATTGGCGTTCACTGTCGCCACTTAAGTTCATTAACCACATAAAATGAGCTACTGCAAAAGCCAATAAAATAGGCAGCTGGCTAGCCTTCGTTGCTAAACCAAATCCTATAAATAAACCAGCGAGTATCGAATTTATTAATCCTCCGAATCTGGCCACTCGATATAAAAAGAATATAGTTATTGCAGCAAACATAGCTTGTAATGTGTCTACAGTAAAAAAGTGACTTAATTGGATATGCAACACAGCTAATGCGATAAACCCACAAGCAATAAGCCCTACTTTCCGACTGTATAAACGGGAACCAAGAATATATATAGTTATTAAAGTGACTATGTCAGCGATAGTGGAAACTAGGCGACCAGTTATTCTTAGATCTGTTATTCCTGGCCTTGATATCGCTTCTGATATTGATTCTATTGTTTTGATTAGGTATATCGGCAAAGAACCATAAGCAAACCAATGAGGATTCCAAGAACTTTCATTGGCGTTAAATAGAGAGGAAAATTCACTCGTTTTGACTGGGGATATTTCGGCTACCTTAAATAATATTGCTCGCTCATCAGGGTGAGGTGTAAATGCAATGCCATCGTCCCAATTAATACCGTATAACCTTACCGATAAAGCTAAAGCTATTGTCGCTAAAACAGCGATCATATAAAAATGCTTCTTGGCTAAGATTAATATTGAGTTTAGGTTTTCAGCTAACTTTGTCATTCGTTTCTTTCATTGAAATCATTTGTCGCTTTTAATATTAAATACCAAATTAAATACTTTAGATAGAACGACTTAAGATTATTATATGTATACACTTTGATGCAGCAAGTTTTTATTAATTAGTAATAAGGGAATTAAATGCTAACATTTGTGCCAGAAGAGATAGAGGATTATTCAGTACAACATACATCGAAGTTGCCAGATTATTTAAATGATCTAATCAAATTAACAAAAGCAACACGCGATGATGCAATGATGCTTTCTGGCCCAATTGAGGGGACTTTTCTTCAATTACTTGTGATTTGCACAAGGGCTAAAAGAATTCTAGAGATAGGCACTTTCACAGGGTTTTCAGCTCAAATGATGGCCGCTGCGTTACCTGATGATGGTGAAATCATTACCTGTGACATTGATCAAGAAACTGCTGCAATAGCGAATGAATTTTTTCTAAAATCTAAGCATGGTAAGAAAATTAAGCAAAACCTGGGTTCCGCACTGGACACAATGCTTGAATTACAGGGTACGTTCGATATGATTTTTATAGACGCGGACAAAGAAAATTATAGTGCATATTATGAAAGATCACTTGAGTTATTATCGGACAGCGGCTTAATAGTTATAGACAATGTCCTTTGGGGAGGTAGAGTTTTAAATCCAAAAGACGAAACTGATATCGCAATAGCTGGACTTAACGATCATATTAATGGTGATGTTCGGGTTAAACATGTTATGTTGCCGATTAGAGATGGAGTGATGCTCGTTACTCGGGCCCTTAATTGAAAATATATTTAAATTATGTTTAATCTCCCATTTATCAAAAAATTACAAATAGTCATATTTCTTACCTGTTTATCAGTTTTTGCTGTCGGGTGTTCCGGAGACAACTTACTGGTAGATGAAGTAGGAAAATGGGAGATCGTGGATGCCGGGTTGCCAGCAGCGTTAATCTCAATCTGGGGCTCCGATGCTGATGACATCTGGATTGTAGGAGCAGACAGCGGAGATGGCATTGGCCCGATGGTTTTACATCGCCAGCAAGGCAAATGGTCAAGGATAAGCACAGGCAGAACTGGCGATCTTTGGTGGGTTTTTGGTTTTGACGACGGCCCCATATTTATGGGCGGGGAAAATGGCATGATTTTGCGACAGGATGGAGATGTAATGAAGCTTATGGAAACTCCAGGTCGTGCTACTGTGTATGGTATTTGGGGCACAACCCCTAATGATTTATGGGCTGTCGGAGGAAATGTAATCGATGGTGGGTTTGTGTGGAGATACACAGGTGATAAATGGTTTGAACTGACTCAATTACCTGAAAGAATCAAGATAAACCATTCAATGTTTAAAGTTTGGGGGAATGACAGTAATGATGTGTGGATTATAGGAACTGGGGGAGTAATACTGAATTATAAAAATGGCACATTATTGGAGCAATCAGGTATTACAAACCGAACCCTGTTTACAATACACGGAAATAACGAAATTGCCATTATTGTAGGTGGTTCGGGAGAACAAGGAAAAATACTGGAATATCAGAAAAACGCTTGGAAAGAGATATCACTCAAAGAGACACCTCACATCATTGGGGTTCGTGTCAAAGAGGAAATCGGTTACGCTGTGGGAATTCGGGGAACCGTTCTTAAGCGCGATAATAACGGATGGAGTAAAGTAAATACAGGGATTAATTTGTCTGAAGCGTTTCATTCGGTGTGGATCGATTCTGATGGTGGGGTGTGGGCGGTCGGAGGCAAAGTGCTAGCTCCTCCTTTGGTTGACGGGGTGATGATATATCGTGCTCCATAGCTAGAAATAACGTTTTTTGTAAATATAAATACTTTTTAGTCAACTTTACGAACATTTAACAAGCATTTAGTGGTAAATGTTCGTAAATTATTGTGAATCCATATTTATTTATTTATATTTTCCTCGATAGCACCCCAAAGAGGTCCATAAGTTCGCTCCGCTGCGCGATACTCAGCAGCTGTAGTAGTTGGACGGAACCCCCAATCTAATGAAGGCACATTAAGCGCAATAAGTAAAACAATTACTCCTGCTATAAACCCAAAAATCCATGTAATCGAAACGAAACTTACTAGTGCTCTTCTTCCAAGAATCCGTGATAAGCCCCAGAATGTAACTGGCCCTCCAGCTGCTGCAGTGAAAAGCAAAGCTGCTGCTGGAGCGACCTCCATACCTAACAGTAACAATAAAGCAACAAGGGGTATCTCAAACATTAAGGGAACATTTATGAGGATACCAAGAGTGGAAGCTATAGCTATGCCTAAAATATGGTTTCCAAAATATGTGCCTATGACTTGCGGGCTTATCCATTGAATTACTAATCCACTACCGAAACCTGCTATCGTCATTATTGGGCCTAATTTGATTAAATAAAGACAACTAGCCTTTGCCCAATCTCTAAAAGCTTCGGTCATAGCGATCTTCCATGATTGGGATTCAGTAATGTTTAGGAAATTTGCGCCAGGGTCATCATTAGTTTGAAGTTCATTTGATGCACCAATTCGGTCTATCCAATAAACAGCAGGCCCTATTAAAAGCGTGCTTAAGATACTAATAATAATTCTGCTAACTCCAAGAAGGGGGGCAAACACAAGTGAAGCCATTAATAATGCAGGAACACTCATGGTTGATGATCCTTGTACCAATGCTATTGTTCCTTCTATGCCAGCTCCTCTCTTATTTACAGAGGTTGATACTGGCACGATGCATGCAGAGCACAAATTCATTAATGGGCCAAGTAGCGCGCCTTTAAGTGTTCGCCCCAATAGTCCACCACCTGACCAAGGCCTTGAACCAGGTGGTAATAAAAATGACTCTACGAGGGATGCAACCAGAAAAGCAAAAGTCATTCCAATAGTTATTAACCTTAAGTACGTTACAGAAAAATTCACCCATCTAGATATAAAGGAAGTATCAGGGTCTGCTTCGATGCAAAAACCTTGAAAACATTCAATAACAGGACCGGTTATTGATTCTAGATCACCTTCGACGATATCTAACTTAGGGAATCTGTTAAAAACAAAAAATAGCGTCAAAATAACTACAAAAATTATGATCCCTGCTAATCTCTTTTTAGCTACTCCAGAGTTCAGGTCAAACGACATCCTAGATTTAATCTTGTTGACGATTTGGCTAGTCATTTTTATCGTCTTTGAAAAGCATACGAATTTTTGAACCTATATCTGGCTCTTCTGGTCGAGACGGTAACACTATCCAAATGATGAAAAGTATTGTAAATGTGATGCCTGGCAACATGGCTTCTAGCCACCATTCAGGCATTTTGTTTTCCTAACAAATATTCCTCGCTTTAATGAAAACAAAACAACTTAAGTTGTTTTGCGAAATGTTTTTATTCCTTAAGACAGCTTTATTTACGATTTTGAAATACAATGCTTAGCTAAATGTATTCTAAATTAAGATTGGATCAAAGAGTATTTTACAATGAAATATAGCCTGATATATCCAAATAAAAAAGGTTTCTGTGACCCTGATACAGCGTCTAAATTAGCTATTAAGGCGGAGGAAGTAGGGTTTTCTACGTTTTTGATATGGGATCATTATGGTATGCCGGAAGGACCTGATACTGTGGATGCATGGTGTATGCTCTCCTACATTGCAGCAAGGACCTCCAAGATTAAAATAGGGACCTGTGTAACTCCAATACCTTTTAGGCCGCCTGCTCAACTTGCAAAAATCGTTTCAACAGTTGATATATTGTCGAAAGGAAGAGCAATTCTGGGTGTGGGTTCAGGCTGGCATCAACCGGAGTTTGATGCGTACTCAGTATGGGACCCTACATCCGTAAGGGTAGATAAGACGATTGAAGGTGTTGAATTGATAGATAAATTGTGGACTACCGATACAGTTGAACATCGAGGCCAATATTTTGTGTCCAAACAAGCCGAATTAGAACCAAAACCTGTTACCCAGCCGCGCCCGCCAATGTGGTTTGGGGTTAAGGGGCCTAGAATGATGAAATTAGCGGCGGAATACGGCTCTGCCTGGATACCAACTATGATTAACCCTGAGGAATATAAAGAGGGCATACAAAGGTTTTCTGAACTAAAACAAGAGCTCGGTAAATCTTCTGACGTTTATGGTGCTATACAAATTTATGAACCGCCACAATCAACAGACGAAGCACTTAGGGACATAAGTTCTTATGCTGAAGCAGGATGCCAGGAGTATGGAATTGTTTGGTCTTATCCGGAATCAGAAGGTATTAAAAGAGTTGAATGGATAGCCAATGAAATCATGCCAGCCTTTTGAAAATTAAGATGTATTTAATAGGAAATTTATGATTGATCAAGAAAAAAGAGTGGATGGCAAGGTAGCTTTAATAAGTGGGGCAGCCCAGGGTGTTTCTGGTCAAGTAATGGGTTTTGGAGGCGCATCTGCTCGCCTTTTAGTTGAACATGGAGCTAGTGTAATCTTGGGCGATATTGATGTAGATAATGGTGAGAAAACGGCCTCAGAAATACGTCAAATGGGAGGGAAGGCTGAGTTCATAAAACTTGATGTTACTTTGGAATGTGATTGGATAGAGGCAGTAAATAAAACGATCGATGTTTTTGGCAGATTAGATATACTGGTTAGCAGTGCAGGAACAACTGCCCCTGGGTCCGTAGATGAAACAACTGTCGAAATGTGGAATTCACAGATGGATATGCACGGCAAAGGCTGCATGCTGGGTATAAAGCATGTCGTTCCCCAAATGAGAAAAAATAAATCAGGATCCATAATTAACATGTCCTCAACCGACGGGATAGTTGGCGGGGGTTTTTCAGCGTCTTATGCTGCGGCGAAAGGAGCGAATCGGCTGTTAACAAAAACGGCTGCTTTGCAATATGCAAGTGAAGGTATCAGGGTCAATTCTCTTCATCCAGGTGAACTTGACACCCCTCTCGCAAGATCTGCTATGAAGGATATAGTAGACAATGACCCTGATTTTGAAGATCCCAGGTTAAATTGGATACCTCTCGGCCGGCTTGGTACTGCAATAGATGTTGCGAACTTGGTGCTTTACCTTGCTTCAGATGAATCAACCTATGTAACCGGATCAGAATTTGTAATCGACGGCGGTATGCTTGCTAAAGGCTTACCAGGTTAATTTAACACATCTGTAGAAACACAGCCGATTTTCTTTAAGATACTAAGTATTTTTTAGGTATTTCTGCACCAACAGTGTATTCAAGGCTGCCCATTCTAACCATTTGATAAACGTTGATACGAAAATCTGGATTAACACACGTATGAATGTAAGCTTCCTCGGCAGTAAATTTATATTCTTCTACCAGCCAATTCATCAAATCATCAACGGCTTCATGGATCGCGGTTTCTAAAGGGCGATATGAAAAAACGGAAATTATTGATTCAGGCTTTTCCAAACGTACAAATGGGATACGTTTATTTTTTATGACCTTAGCACTTACCGTGACTGTGGCAGAAGTCTCATCGGCCGCTCCATAATATTCGGTATCACCTTGTGACCCATGAACATCACCTATATATAAAAGTCCTCCAGGATGGTAAATATTTAAGTAAACTTTAGTGCCCTCTTTAACATCTCTCATGTCAAGATTACCCCCGAAAGGACCCTGCCCCATTGTAGTAGACTCAACTTCTCTATCTGGAGCGACCGCTATAGTTCCAATCATAGGAGATAAATCCCAAGTATGTTTATCATTTAAAACTCCCTTACCATCTCTTGTGGTTCCTGATGGGCCAGGTAGGTGCTTAATAATATGTATTTGCCCCTTACTGAGATCTTTCCACTTGATTGAATCACCTAAAGGCCCTATATCATGTGCGAACATAGTCCAACCGTATTCGGCTGGCTCAATGGATTCAATTGTAATTTCTAGTAAATCACCCCTTTCGGCTCCTTCCACAAAAATAGGCCCTGCAACAGGGTTACCTTTTACCGGATCCGATTGCCACTCTTTTGAGGATCTTACTTTTACATAATCATCAGAAGAGGTTATTAGGCCAGACCCGGCGTCCCATGTTTCCAGTTGAAATGATTCCCCCTGTTTTACAGAGATAAGCGGGTTTTTAAGACTGCTTAACTCATAAGTTAAAGACTGATCTCTTGTAATACGTTGCATTTAAACTTTCCTTTGGGATATGTATCTATAGCATTTTTTGATAATGCTTCTCTGCCTGATCGACAACATCTACTCCAACCCTTTCTGACCAAGCTGAAATTAGTTGTTTGAAGACAGGGCCAGGTTTCCCGTCTCCAATTTCACGTTTATCGAAAGATGTTACTGGAAGCAAGCAGTAAGGCGTGGACGAAAAAAATGCCTCATCAGCTGTGTATAAGTCATAAGGCTGCATATCTTCTTCTATAACTTGCATACCTAATTGCTCTGCTATCTCAAAGACATACCCTCTTGAAATGCCTTGAAGAATTGATGTGTCGGTAGGCGTTCTTATAATCCCATTGGTAACTGTAAATAAGTTATAACCAACTCCTTCCGTTAAATTACCAGAGGCGTCTGTGAGTACAGGCCAACCATGATCTTCAATATCACCAGCTTCCATTTCTGCAAGGTTAAAATTAAGCCTACTGTGATGTTTAATCTTAGGGTCAACTGTTTGAGATGACATAGAACGAGTTTTGGTTATTACACCTTTGGCCCCATTCAAATCACTACCAAACCAATCCCAGGGTATAGGGGCGACATCTATAATTACTGTTGGAGAATTCGCCTCATAAGCCCATCTGCCAGGACCTCGAGTAATTGCATGCCATATGTCAAAATCTCCGTGTTCTTCAATAAATCCTAGGTTTTTTTCTACAGCCTCTTCTGTAAGTCTCACCATTTCCTTAATAGAAATACCAATATCTATCCTGACGTATTTCATGGATCGATAAAGTCTGTCGATATGTCTATCCAGCAAAAAAGATGTTCCGTTAAATGTCCTAGTCACGTCAAATACAGTGTCGCCTACTCTGAATCCTCTATCATCTACATGAACCTTTAATTCGCTTCTGGGAACCCATTCACCGTTTAGATAAGCAATAAATTCACTCATGAGCATACTCCTTGTTTTAGTATCAAGGAATTATACTTGTTATAAGTAAAAATGTTTAATTCGCACTCTTAGAGCTATCGATTTAATCCATTATCTTGTATGAATACACTTAAATTCTTCAAGAAGGCCTTTACTTGCCAGCGACGTACTTCGGAAGAATTAATTTCGTTTTTTATTAAAGTTGTATCCATCGCTATTCTCTCTAAGCTGGGTGCCGGCCAAACTAGACTGGGGTCAATATTTAATTCAGCACCCATATTTATCCTCCAGAATTTTAAAAGTTCCAAGCGTTTCTTCTGGTCAGGTTGCATTAGTGGAGGTCTGCTTTTGCTAGGCACATAAAATGGCGGCGATTGTAATCCGCGATGAATAGCATTTAATAATTCATTGTTTAACGGCGCGAATGCAAATATGCCTAAGCCTTTACAATTTAATGCAACAGAAGGATCTGCGTTTGATAATTCAACTAGAGTTTTATCGGTAAAAATTTTATATAAAGGTTTGTCATGCAATACTGCATACTTAATCCTTAGTTTGGATAGACTTCTTAGCACAGGAATTTTTGACATATCGACTCTTCCGCCTCCCTTAACGGCAAAAAGATCAATTCCCGGGTTCATAGATTTGAAAGTGGCAGTAACCTGTCTTTGGAATTCTTCTTGAACCCAATCGTATCGTCCAATTACTTTTAATCGCTCTTTTAGCTCTAATCCTAAATTTATTAGATGTGCGACGTCATTTGCGGCATATATTAGGGATTTACTACTTAATGGACGAACAGTCCAGTCAGATCTTTGTAACTTTTTACTTTTGTCAATTTTAATTCCTAATATTTCTTCAATAACTGAAGCTAGCCCAGTTTTTTTAATCCCAAGAAATGATGCAGCTATTGCTGGATCAAATAAATTATTTATCTTAATCCCCCATTCTCTTTTAAGGCATCTAACGTCGTAACTTACGGCGTGCATAATCTTTTCAATATTGCTGTTTTCAACAATGTCACATATTGGTGACATATCTATGTTGGATAGTGGGTCAATTATGTAAATATTGTTTGGAATAGCAAGCTGTATTAGACAAACTCTTTCAGGATAACGATGCATTCCATTAGCTTCAAGGTCGAGAGCAACTATTGACTCATTTGATACTTGTTTGGCCATCAATTTCATTGATTGATTATCGTCAACTAATTTGAAATCAGGTTGATTCATTGTGGGTGATGACATTAAGATTGATATTGTTTGAACAGCTTGCCCCAACCGGTCTCCATTGCAGCATGGATGCGTTTACGCCCGACGAATCTAAGCCAATATTCGTTGTGATAAATGTTTGACGCAATAAAAGCTAGAGGTGCTAAAAATGATCGTAAAAGAAATCGCTCTATTGGCTTCAAAGGACCCCAATATATAAGTTTTTGACCTTTGCTTGCAAATGTATTTTCATGTACTGAGAAGTGCCAGTTTTCAGCGGATATATTATTTCCTACTATGTCGATATCTTTAATCCGCCCTACTCCAAGGCCAGCTTCATCTGCCAGCCGGATAAACTTTAAATTCATCGGATCCAAGCCCATTAATTTTGCTGCGACAGCATCTATTGCTACCTGATCAGCAGAAGCTATTAATACATTTTTTTCATGCCACCTCATCGCTCTAGGGCCAGGTCCATCCCCGGCCAACGTTCCATCCATAACGGCAAAAATTCCAGGGTGCAATTCTTTTTGTATTCTTAATAAATCTACTAAGGTTTCATGTATAACAGCGTGAGTCCAGTGTCGCTGACGATGTAGTAAACCGCCAAACGCATTTTTCATTGCTCCAGTCATGCTTGTAAATACGTGAGTCTTTACTGTAGGTAAATGAATAATGTTTTTCCCAGCAAAACAAGTGGGTATTTTTATTCCGTCAGGGTAAACGCTGTCTAGTACTAACATGTTTTCTGATGGCTTGTAATCAGTCCATTCAGTTGGAGGCACGTCGAGATAAATAGGTTGAAGATTATGCATATTTTCCACAGCAGTGTGGCGATTATTAAAAGCTCCTTCAATTGGATCCACTACGACTGTTCCATTATGAGCAGGAATTAAATTTTTGTAACCATCTTCAGACAATGTTTGTATTACGCCATCCAATTGCCAGGGAGTAGTAGAGCAAGCTGGATAATAATGTTGCCAAGAAATATTTATTTTTAACAAAGTATCAAGATTTTTGGGCAAATGCTTTTCATACTCGGCAAGCTTCATTACCTTTTTAATATCTTGAATTATTGTGTCAGGAGTAGTATTTATTACAGCAACTTTTGGTGACTTAGGCATTTTTACCTATCGTGCTCGGTGTTATATACAAACATTTTAATAGATAAATGCTTATATTCACCTCGATTGATGCTTGCGAGATGTTGATTGGATTGATCAAGAAGATACATGAGATTTATTCTAAGAAGTCCCTTAGTTTTTTAGATCGAGTTGGATGGCGGAGTTTACGTAAGGCTTTGGCTTCAATCTGCCTTATGCGCTCCCGAGTCACACCAAAGTCACGTCCGACCTCTTCTAGAGTTCTGCTTCGCCCATCTTCTAATCCGAAGCGTAATTGTAAGACCCTGGCCTCTCGTTCACTAAGAGTAAATAATACATCATCCACCTGCTCTCTCAATAGCTGATATGATGCGGCATCTGAAGGGGCTAATGTGTTTTTATCTTCTATAAAATCTCCGAGATGACTGTCTTCCTCTTCTCCAATGGGGGTCTCCAAAGATACTGGCTCTTGAGAAATTTTTAATATTTCCCTCACTTTATCTGGAGGCACTTCCATACCAGCTCCTATTTCCTCGCTGGTTGGTTCTCTTCCATATTCTTGAACCAGGCGCCTACTTACTCTCAGAAGCTTGTTAATAGTTTCAACCATATGAACTGGTATTCTGATTGTTCTTGCTTGGTCTGCTATAGCTCTGGTGATAGCTTGCCTTATCCACCAGGTAGCGTAAGTGGAAAATTTGTATCCTTTTCGGTAATCGAATTTTTCGACTGCTCGAATAAGTCCTATATTGCCTTCTTGAATCAGGTCCAAAAGAGACATGCCTCGACCGATATATTTTTTTGCTACAGATACAACAAGTCGTAAGTTGGCTTCAGCTAAGTGTTTTTGAGCGTCTACTCCGGCAGTATCTATATCCTCGAAATATTTACGAAATACTAATTCATAAGACTCAAGATCTTTAGTTAACTTAGGGCTCTCTATCTGCTTTTTTATGTCTTTTAGAGGTGCATTTATATCTATTAACTGTAAAACTTCTTTTGGAAGTAATCGACAGTTAAGGGATAACTGCAACAAATCATCTTTGGCTTCTAAGGGTTCTTTATTCAGGATTTCGCCTAAATAATTTAATAGCTCTTCGGAAGTTCCTCCGTCAAGAGTGGTCCTTACTTTGCCACGAAAACGGAGTTCTCCTAATGTCAATTCATCTTCTATATTCATGAATCTGCTTAAAGCATTAATGGTGTCGGTTGATGAGCAAGCACTATTTAGGAAATGTAACACTATTTGCCAGGCTTGTGGTGGTCTACCATCAGGACTAGATAACTGCTCAGTTAGGCTCTCTATATAACCAGATGACTCCATGTTTCGGGCCAAAACCCTTTCTTCATGAGCCTTTAATAAGCTGACTCGACCAATTTCTCGTAGATACATACGAACAGGATCATCGATCATTTCTGCAGCTTCGTAGTTAGACCAGTCAGCTTCCTTTAATGCCGCTTCTGCTGCTCGTTTATCTTTCACTGAAGTGGAGTCTTTATTTGCTTCACCATTTTCCCCTTCATCATCTTCATCTTCATCTTCATCTTCATCTACCCCTGCCACGTTGCCTAGTGAGCGATCCGGCAAATTTATAAGATCGGCTCCATCGACGTCTTCATTATTAAGTCGATTGAAATCACCAGGTCCAGTAGCGTTATCAACAAGGCCTTTTATTAAACTTGCTTCTTCATCTTGGCTTATATTTTCATTAACACGGTCTTGGTCCATTATGTAATTATCCTCGTTGAGAGTGAATTTCTTTGAGTCGCCTGTTCATTTCCACAATTGCCTCTTCTAGGCCTTTTGATCCAGTAAATGAAGATTCAGCAGACAATAATCCTTCTTGTAGTTTTCTTAAATGCCTTTCTTCAATCCGGGAAAAGCATTGTTTTAAACTGTTAGTTGACTGCCTTAAATCGATAGGTTTCAGTTGAATATCTAAAATTTGTTCAAGCCTAGGCTTAAGGGAATCATCTATAATTGATTTTAACACTTCTATTTTACCTGTCTTCAGCCATTGGGTAAATATCTCTCTGTCCTCACTTCGAATAAAATATTCAGAAGAGAAGTTGTCAGGAATCTCTGTTAAATTTGGTGATTTAAGCATAATTGCAAGGGTATATTCGTCTAGAGAAACCTCAGAAAGAGTAATTTCGCGGGAAGTTATATTTTCTGATCTACTGTATTGTGATCGCTTAGGGTTTCTTGCGCCTCTGTAATTTTTAGATTTCCTTCCCATTTCACGTAATATAGGATCAAGCTTGCTTGAATTAATGTCTAATTTTTCGGCGATCTTGTCTTTGTATCTTTGTTGGTCAAATGGATTCGAGGCATAAATTAGTCTAGATACCCACTCTAAGGCAGATGTTTTGCCGGATCCAGATTGTAGGTCGAAACGAAGTGGCAATGATTCAATCATAAATTCCTGTGCCGTAACTGATTCTTTAATGTGCTTCCCCCATAATGGGAGATCATTTCTTATTAATTCATCTGGATCACTGCCTTCCGGTAAGAGGCATATCTTGATTTCGACCGAATCTCTTCGAATAATTGGACCAATCCGTCGATTAAAACCCATCATATTTTTGTCAGCTGAATGTATTAAGACCTCTTCCAATTTTCTTAACGTTGCTTCTTTGCCTGCAGTATCAGGGTCAAGGGCAAGAATGAGTGTGTCGCACAACGATTTTACTTGCGAAAGCTGTGTGTCTGTAACAGCTGTTCCCATAGAGGCTACGACGTTATTATTACCATTTTGATGAGCAGCGATAACGTCCATGTATCCTTCTACAACAATTGCTTGTCGTTCAGCAATTATAGATTGATGTGAAATGTCTAATGCATAGAGAATGCTGCTCTTATCAAAAGCATCTGTTTTAGGGGTGTTGATATATTTGGGCTCTGAGTTGTCAAATGATCTCGCCCCAAACCCTCCGATCTTGCCTCGGCGGTTTCTAATAGGAAACATTATTCGGTTCCTGAAGAATTCTCCAACATTTCCATCCTCGTATTTATTAATTAATTTAGATTCTAGGATTTGTTCTTCATTAAACCCTTCTGCTTTAAGGTGAGCGTAAAGATTTGGCTTAGTGGCTGAGGACGGACTTACGCCCAGGCCAAAGCTTTGTGCAGTTAATTGATCTATTCCACGAGACTTTAGATAATCTCGTGCAATTTCACCCGTTGTTGAGTATAGAAGGTTAGAAAAAAATTTAGATGCCGATTCATTTATTTCGTATAAAGATGTGGATTTTGTCTTAATATTCGGAGTTCCTATTGAAACTCCAGCTCTATCTGCAAGCAGTTTAATTGCTTCGCCAAATTCCAAGGACTCTCTTTTCATTACAAACGAAATTAAATCACCCCCCGTCGAACATGCCCCAAAACAATGCCATGTTTGTCGGCCTGGATTGATAATAAATGAGGGAGTCTTTTCATCATGAAATGGACAGGGAGCTTTAAAATTACCTCCTGCTTGTATCAAGCCAATATATCCTGACACAACATCTACGATGTCAAGGCGAGATTTTATTTCATCAACTAGTGTCACTTGGTATCAACGATCCTTCTGCTTAAATAAAGATGCCATGCAAATAATTTTCTAAGAAACACCTTCACGTAATGCTAACCCTATCCCTTTTTGCATTTTTTCAGCTGTATTTATAGCATATTGGTCAGTCATTCCGCTTATATAATCCACGGCTGCTTGCTCTCTATCACTGTTTATTCTGCTGTATTGTTCAGGGACACTTTCAGGATTTTTTAAATAATAATTAAAAAGTAATCGTATAATTTCTCTTGCTGTATGGCCTTGCTTGCCTTTGTCTTCTGGAACATAAACCCGATTGAACATAAAGCTTCTAAATTCGTTAACTACATGTCGAATATTATTGCCCATTTTGATCATGCATTTAGGATCATTATCTACTGATTTAATTGTATTTATTCCAGATACATACCAAGATTCTTTAACAATATCATTAACTATTGTATCGACTCTTTCCCCATGAGATGCCCCTAAATGTAAAAAGATAGATTTTGGTATATCTCCAGGCTCTAAAACATTTGCTCTAAATGCATCTAGTAGATCATGGTTGAGGTAAGCTATTGCATCTGATATACGTACAATTTGTGCCTCCAAAGATAGATCTTCAACCATGTTTTGGGACATAAAATCACCTTGAGGCTTAGAGTGGTTTTTGATACCTTGCCGGACTTCATGAGTTAAATTGAGGCCATTACCTTCCCGTTCAATGGTTTCTACTACCCTTAGGCTTTGGCGCGCATGCCTGAAACCGGTAGCGGGCAAGCCATCTCCTCTCACTAGGATATCCATTTCATCTTCGCCTACGTGCCCAAATGGAGTATGCCCAAGATCATGACCTAAAGCTATTGCTTCTGTCAAATCCTCATTTAGATTTAAGGCCCTTGAAATTGTTCTTGCAATTTGACTTACTTCTAAAGTGTGCGTCAGGCGTGTCACATAATGGTCTCCTTGTGGAGATATGAACACCTGAGTTTTGTGTTTCAATCTTCTAAAAGCTTTAGAATGAATTATGCGGTCTCTGTCTCTTTGAAAATCTGTACGCAGATTGCATGGGGTTTCTATTCTTTGTCTGCCTGCAGAGTTAGCGGCTTTTTGAGCATGAGGCGATAATGTAAGTTCTCCTGCCTCAATCCTTTTTCGAACACTGATATTAATGCTCATTTTGTATCTTTTTGTCTATGTGTAACATTTTATTTAAGAAAAAATCAAAGCGGCACTATTGACCTAGGTTCGCCTCCTTTAACTATACTTTGTATATTTGAATAACCAAACTTGGCTCGCCTAGCCCAAGCATCCCAGTTATTTCCTGCACAGTGAGGGGTAACTATTACATTTTCCATTAACAGTAAAGGATTATTTTTTTCTATAGGTTCTTGCTCAAAAACGTCGAGTCCTGCACCAGCAATTCGTTTGTTAATAAGTGTCTCAATTAAATACTTCTCGTCGATAATGGACCCTCGGCTTGTGTTTATAATTACGGATGAAGGTTTCATTAAGTCAATCAGATTTTTGCCGACTAAATGGTAAGTTGAATCAACTAAGGGAACATGAATACTAACAATGTCTGAGGTAGAAAATAAAGTTTCTAAATCCACATAATTTATTGACAAAATATCTTCCTCATCCTTATTTAAACGAGTCAAATCGTGGTATTGAATTTGTGTTTCAAAAGGTATCAAGCGTTTTGCAACTTGCTTTCCAATATTCCCTAATCCCAACAGCCCTACTTTTTTACCGGATAGCTCGAACACATTGGTCCCGTCTAAAGGATAACCCCATTTACCCGCCCTAGTAGCCTTGTCGACTTCAACTAAATGATGATATATGGAAAGTATTAACATTATGGTGTGATCTGAGACTGCCCATGAATTTGCCCCACCATTGGTGGATACGGGCAAATTAAGCTTTTTAATTAAAGGTATATTTAAGAAGTCCCACCCTGCTGATAGTAATTGAATGAGCTTAACATTGTCTGGTTCCTCAATTATTTCATCAGGTAGTACACTCCCGCATAGCATAATAAACTCAACATCTTTTAAGAGAGATTTTTGGCTAGTAAAACTTTTTGTTAAATCTATGTTTATAGTTGAAATCCCTCTGGGTGTATATCCGGCAATTTCATTATATATTTGAGGGCTTACTGAGTGGACAAGTGCTACATTAGACATGTTAATTTACATCGTAGGTTGAGACACCAGATACGTCAACCGTTATAATCCAAGTAATAAAGATTTAAGTATTTTGGAACGCAGATTGTTACAATTATTTAACTGTTTTTATATGAATTAATAAAACTTTTATCTAAACAAGGAGAAACCTTTGTCAGATTTAAAACAAATTGGATTTATCGGCTTGGGGATTATGGGTAACCCCATGGCCAAGAACTTAATTAAAGCAGGATTTGGATTGCAAGTGCATAGTCGCTCTAATGGACCTGTTAAGGAATTAGTTGCCTTAGGCGCAAAAGAGACAAGCACTCCTGCAGAATGCGCTAAAAACATGGACGCCGTGATTACCATGCTTCCGGATGGCCCAGATTCAGAAACTGTAATATTGGGAGACAAGGGGGTTTTAGTGGGAGCTAAAAAAGGTGCGATTATTATTGATATGAGTTCGATAGCACCCGGAATATCTCAGAAAATCGCTCAATCTTGTGAAGCAAGCGGAATAGAGTTTTTGGATGCCCCTGTTAGTGGAGGCGAGCCAGGAGCCATCGAAGGGATTCTAGCAATTATGGTTGGTGGCAAACAGAAAGTTTTTGATGATAGTCAATCTATATTCGAAGTCATTGGCTCAAGTTATGTTTTATGTGGCGATTATGGTGCTGGGAATACGACCAAACTAGCTAATCAAATCATTGTTGCAACGAATATAGCTGCAGTTGCAGAAGCTCTTGTTTTGGTGAAAAAAGCTGGACTTAATCCTGAAAAAGTCTTTAACGCTATAAAAGGTGGGTTAGCAGGGAGCAATGTGTTAAACGCAAAAGGTCCTATGATGATATCTGGAAATTTTAACCCAGGATTTAGAATTAAGTTACATCATAAAGATATTCGAAATTCTATGTTAACCGGATCTGATCTTGGCGTTTCCCTACCTATTACATCATTGGTACAGCAGATAATAGTTTCATTGGTTAATGAAGGAAAAGGTGAGTTAGATCATTCAGCAATATCAAATTTTGCCGAGAAAATTAACGACGAGACTATCTCATGATCCCAAAGAGTTTAATTTAATACCGTAGACGCTTAAATGACTCTGCGAATTTCATGCCTTGTCCGTGTGCACGTCCTTTAAATCTAAAATCAGAGTCATTTTGCTGTGTAGCGCCTTTCCACTTAATAAGGTGCTGTCTAACTTCATCATTAGTCATGGACATCTGTGATTTATGTGCAAGCAGAGCTGATACTGACTTTTCAAATTCTGATGATATATCGATAAATAAATCAGGTGAAGGGTGGCCTACTATCCATACTTCTTTTACTGCCCATGGCTCTAATCCTTCCTGTAAAAGATCTGGAAAAGTTAAATAATCTCTTGCCGATGGAAATACAGCTGATAGAGTAGCTTCACCAGCAGCGATGTGATCAGGGTGTCCACTTCCCTGATAGGGACCATCTAAAGATCTCATTGGATATGGACATATTAATATTCCCGGTTTGTGTTTGCGAATTTCTCTGGCAATATCCTTCCTTAAATTAAGAGACGGTTCTAAGTACCCGTCTGGATAGTCCAAAAACACTACATCTTTTAGGCCAATAATCTTTCCGGCATTAATTTGTTCTTTGTGCCTAATTTTAGATAATTGTTCTGAAGTAATGTCACGGTTTGCAGTTCCTTTTGAGCCGTCTGTGCAAACCACATAGGTAACATCCCATTTGTCAGCAACTAACTTTGATGCGGTACCAGAGCTTCCCCACTCAGCATCATCTGGGTGTGCAAAAACCACCATAGCCCTACCGTACCCATCCTCATTTGGTTCAATATATAACGTCATCGGATCCTCTTTTCTTTTTATATTTTTTAGAAAGCAAACCCTATAGATTTAAGGTTCATTAATTTAACATACTGAGTGCGTCTGTCGCGTGATGGATTGCATCCATCAAAGGTGCAGGGTATATGCCGATAAATATCATCGCAATAAATAAAACTGAAAGTAGGCCAAATGATATGACAGACAGGTTGATCTGTTGGCTGTCTTTAGATTTTTCGATATATATATATTTTAATATTCTTAGATAGTAATACAGGGAAATTAGGCTTGTGAAAATAGCAATTGCGACAAGCCAAATAAGACCTTGCATGGAGGCGCCCGTAAATAAATAGAATTTACTTATAAACCCTGCAAATATAGGTAACCCAGCTAATGAAAAAACTGAAGCTGCAAAAACCATAGACAGAAATGGAGACTTCTTCCCGATACCGGCTAAATCCTCAATATTTTCGTGTCCTGTTTTTTTATAAATTATTGAAATGCATAAAAATGCTGCTAAATTTGATATGCCGTAAGCTATCGTATGTAGAATAATTCCACTCACCACAAAATTGGTGTTTGAAATAAAGGCCAAATTAAAGTTGCCACTTTGATTTATACTGACTAACGCCGATAACCCTAGAAGTAAATACCCTGCATGACCTATAGATGAATAGGCCAGAAGCCGTTTAATATTCGACTGCACTAGGGCCATAAGGTTTCCTAAAGTCATAGTAAGCGCAGCCATGATAATAAGTATTATTTGGAGGTCTATCATTAATGGCATTAGGCCGCTTATAAAAAATCTTAATATTAAAGCAAATGTAGCAGCTTTAGATCCTACAGCCAGATGGGCCGTTATGGGCGTTGGCGCACCTTCGTATACATCTGGGGCCCACATATGAAATGGAACTGCGGCTACCTTAAAGCCAAGGCCTGCGATTAAAAATAAAAAGCCGATTAACAATCCTGGGTTAATTGAACTTGTATTGCCTAAAATATCTGCCATCTCATTAAACTGAGTGGTTCCTAATAACCCGTAGATTTGACTAATGCCAAAGAGTAATATGGCAGATGATAAAGCGCCAAGAATTATATATTTAGTCCCAGCCTCGTTAGATTTAATGTTATAGCGGTCAAATGCAACTAAAACGTACAAGCCAAAACTAAGGGCTTCAAGAGAGATATATGCCATCAACAACTCCCCGGATGATGACATCAACATCATTGCCAAAACAGTGAAAATTAATATTGAATAATACTCACCTTGATTAGACAGGTTTTTATTCACATATTCGACAGAAGAAACAATAAGAATTCCACCTAAGATTAAGAATGCTGACTTAAAGAATAAAGAATACCCATCAATTCTAAGTATTCCGCCATATAGCTCATCAGTTTTCCCCGACAAAAACACCAAAGTGAAGATCAATATTCCGGTTAAGGATAAAATTGCAAAGCATGGCAGTATCCACTTTTTATTTTTAGGAATAAAGAAATCGATAGTTAGGATGCTAAAGCCCAGTATTACCACAAAAATTTCTGGTAGTAATAAGGTTAAATTGTTCATAAAGATCCAGCCATAGACGCCAAAATTTCATTCACCCCGGTATTAATTACCTCCATGAATGGGAAAGGGAATAAACCAACTATCAATATTGTTATTGCTAAAACTACTGAAGAGGCTCGTTCCCAGTAATTAGAATCAGGCTGTTTAGAGAATTTGTTATCTAATAAACTGTTCCAAACTTTCTCATTTAGTTTGCCAAAAAATACTTTAGCGACTAGGCGTAAAATATATATTGCTGTAATCCCTGCACCTATTATTCCTAAAATACCAGCAATTGGATACGTTTGAAATAATCCAATGAAAACTAGTAACTCTGCCACAAAACCTGATAATCCTGGTAATCCTAAAGAGGTTAAACCTGCAATTAAAAACAATACAGCGACCCATCCCATATGTTTTGCGATCCCTTCCAAAACCTCGATATCACGGGTGTGAGTTCTTTCATAAATTACACCAACAACAACAAAAAATAGGGCGGTCATAATACCATGTGAAAACATCTGTAAAACTGCGCCAGAGAGTCCAATTACATTTAAAGTTGCTATCCCCATTAATACGTACCCCATATGGCTGACAGATGAATACCCTATTACATATTTTAAGTCTCGTTGCCCAAGGGCAGATAAAGCGCCATATATAACGTTCACTGTGCCTAGGCCTAATAAAACGGGGGCCCACTGTTCAGCGCCTTCAGGCAAAAGAAACAGTCCAACCCGAATAATTCCGTATGCGCCTAATTTCATTAATACACCGGCATGCACCATACTTACAGCAGTTGGCGCAGCTACGTGTCCATCAGGAGACCAAGTGTGAAATGGCCACAATCCAGCCAAAATACCAAACCCCAAAGTAACTAGAGGAAAAACTATCAATTGGAAAGTAGTGTCAAATCCTACTTTGGCTAAAGCGGGAATTGAGAATGTTCCCAATCCAGATTCAGTAAATATAGCTAATATGGATATCCATATTAGAACGCTACCTGCCACAAGGTAAAGCATTAATTTCATTGCTCCGTACTCTTTAGTGCGTATGAATGTTTTAAAGTCAGTACTACTACCCCATATTCCGATTAGGAGATACATTGGTAAAACACTAAGTTCATAGAAAAAAAATAAGAAGAATAAATCCAATGAAGCAAACACGCCAAATACTCCAGAAATTAACAAAAAGTAAAGTACAAAAAACTCCTTGTGGCTCTCTTGTATAGATCTAGAAGCGAGAATGCCAGTGAACATTACAATGCCGGTCAGCATAATCATCGGTGCAGAAATCCCGTCTATTCCCAAATTTAATTCGATTGCTTGCTGACCAAATAATGGATTACTTGGAAGTTCTAGCCAGACCCAACTATTCGCAAACTGAAACCCTCCGGCATCATGGCTGTAAGCTGCAAAAGCGTATATGGACAAAACCATTGTTATAAAGCCAAGAGTAGTAGCTATCCATTGAATCCAGTTCTTTTGTTCCTTTGGTATAAAAATTAGGGACGCGGCGCCAATTAGAGGAATCAGAATTATTATGAATAAGAGCCAAGAATTAAATGTATTCATAAGTTATTTGCTATTAGAAATATGTTAATCAAGTAGCACCCACCATAATATAGTCAGTCCGCTTGCTCCTATTGCCATAGCTGCACCATATGTAAAAAGATAGCCAGTCTGAAAAACGCGAGTTTTGAGGGCTGATAAATATATTGATATTGCTGAACCATCCACAACTGTATCGTTAATTACAACACGGTCAAATAATGCTACTAAGCGTCCGAATGTTAATATACATTTATCAATAACCCATTGGTAAAAATCATCAATATAATATTTGTTTAGGATCGTTTTATGCAAGTAAGGGATAAATTGACTAATTTGTTTTGCTGAAACTAATTTTTTTACATAAATAGACCACCCTAAAATTAAAGCTATTAAAGTTAAAATTATTGATAAAATCATGAGCCATGGTTTAATTTCAAAATGATGTTTTGGGTTTATGAATTCAGCCCATCCTGGATAAGTTGAACCTAGCGGTAAGATTAAAAACCCTACTCCAGCAGAAAGAGTCGCTAATATAACTAAAGGTACCCAAATTATTGAACCACTTTCATGGCTCTGTGCTAAATTCTTTGGCACAGAGCCGAAGAATGGGACTATAGCAACTCTTGCCATATATAATGCGCTCAAAAATACACCTAAAAGCGTGATTGCAAAGACTACATATTGCCCGTCATGAAGAACAGATAATAGTAGTTCATCTTTGGAAAAAAATCCGGCTAGCGGAGGCAATCCAGCTAGAGACGCTGCACCGATAAAGAATGTTACGGCAGTAATTGGCATACGATGCCTTAGACCGCCCATTTTCCAAATATTTGTTTCATTAGAGATAGAGTGCATTAATGAGCCCGCACCAAGGAACAATAACGCCTTAGCAATTCCATGCACAATAAGGTGAAATATTGCTGCCGCTACTCCGCCAGTACCTAAACATAACATCATTAATCCTAAATGACTTATAGTCGAGTAGGCGAGAATTTTTTTAATATCATTCATCACCAAAGCCATAGACCCTGCAAAGATAAATGTTATCAATCCTATTATCATAACTATGAGCATTATTTCTGGGGCCAGCTCAAAAATGGGCATCATTCTAGCTACCAAATATACACCTGCTGCTACCATTGTGGCTGCATGTATCAGTGCAGATACTGGAGTAGGTCCTTCCATGGCGTCTGGTAGCCAAACATGAAAAGGAAATTGTGCTGATTTACCCATTGCTCCTATAAAAATCAATAAGACTGAGCTGTTTAATATGGCATTATTAATTTCACCTGACTCAGCTATATGAAAAATCTCTGATATATTAAAAGTGCCTGTTTCTCTAAATAAAAGTATGATGCCAATAAGCAAGCAAACATCACCGATTCGAGTAGTTATAAAAGCTTTTTTAGCGGCTTCAGCTGCTGAACGCTTTTCCCACCAAAATCCTATCAACAGATAAGACCCAAGCCCAACCAATTCCCAAGCAAAGTACAGGAATAATAAATTATCAGCCAATACCAGCGTTAGCATGGCCGTTGCAAAAAGGGCGTGGATTGCAAAATACCATTCAAAATGTCGGTCACCTTTCATGTATCCAATTGAATACACCTGGACTAACAAAGAAATGAATGTAACCAGTCCAATCATCGCAACTGATATCTTATCTACAAATATTCCCCATCGAATTTCAGCTGGACCGACGATTAGCCAAGCCATTGAAATGGAACCGCCATCGAAATTAAGGACATCTAAGAGAACTAGCCAAAACAAAATAAACCCAGCCAATATAGCAGTAATAGACACTATAGGGGCTAACATGGCCAGTTTGTTTCTATCCGAAAAGAAAAACCCAACTAGTCGCATAGAGAAGACTATGATTAAAAATGCAGCCGCACTGAGTAAAGGTATTACCCAAGCAGCATGTAATCCAATTGTGTTATTTGAGTCCATTAATGCCTTTTAAATTTTTAATAAAATCCGAATTCATGGTCGATTTTAATTGTTTAAAATTTCCTCACCGCAAATTACCATTTCATAATGTTTATATCATCCGTATTTATAGAAGATTTATTGCGATAAAGTCTTAATATTATAGCTATAGCTAAAGCTAGTTCGGCAGCTGCAACTGTAATGACAAATATAATTATGACGTGGCCTAAGGCCCTGTGGGACTCACTAGCATTCATAAAAATAGAATAGCCGATTAAGTTAATATTGACAGCGTTTAACATTAATTCAATTGACATTAATACTAAGATCGCATTTCTACGTGCAAGAACTCCGTATAGGCCAATAGCAAAAAGAAACCCACTAAGAATTTGAAAATGCGTTAACTCGATCATTTATCATCCCTGGAATTTGTTTTACGAACCATTATCACTCCACCCATTAGGGCAATTAATAAAACGAGGGACGCTACTTCAAAAGGAATGGCCCATTGTGAAAAAAGCTCGTGGGCTATTTTATCAAAATCTACTCCACGTCTTGATACTAAATTAGTGGGTGTGTAAAAGGCAGCTGCTATTATGGTGCCTAAGGTAACCAATGAAGCAATAAGGGCGATTGGCCAGTGTTTATGATCGGAAAGTGTTCTAAAATCCTCAAGCTTAGTTAACATCAAGGCAAATATAATCACAATAACTATTGCTCCGCCATATATTAATATTTGTACCAATGCAAGAAATGGAGCAAATGAAAGGATAAATATCCCTGCAACTCCAATAAGCGACGCCATAAGGCCGAGAGCTGCGTAAATAATATTGCTCGACAATATAACCGTCAATCCTCCACCTAATATGATTACACTGGCCAAATAGAAAAAAACTAGTGAAGTCATAGTGACGAACCTTCCGGTTTTCCGTCCATCTTACCTTCATTAGCATTAATTTTTTCTGATTGGGCCTTAGCGGCAGCTTGAAGTCTTTCTCTAAGGTCTGGATTACCTATATTTTTTATTTGAATTGGTTCCCACTTAATTTTTGACTGGAATGTTTTACCCATAGCTAGCAAAGATTTTAGATTGGCTCGATTGGCATTACGTTGAAATTTACTCAACTCATGCTCATGACTCATTTCAATTGCATCAAAATTACACACATCTACGCATATACCGCAAACTATACATCGGGAAAGGTTTATCCCAAATGAATCTATGATTTTTTTCCTAGTTGATTTTCCTTCAGAAAACTTTTTGTTATCTGCCATTGTGGCAGTCATGCATTGAGTAGGGCACTCTCTTACACATACCATGCAGCCGGTACAATATGGTTCACTATTAGAGTCATCCCATAACAAGGCCGGGAATCCCATAAAGCGCTTTTTTATATCTAGCCGCTTGTTCGCAATCGGATATTGTGCGGTTACTGGCTTGCGCATCATAGTTGATAAAGTGACTTTAAGGCCTTTGATACTACCTAACATTTATATCTCCGTAGTTTTTAGGTGGATTATTTACTGCATCTTTAGCAGAGATAATTCTTATGGAATCTTTTTTGCGGGATTTCTGGGGAGTTTTATATATCAGGTAAAAGATTATACCGATTGATATTAAAGAAATAACCGTCAATATTGACCAATGAAGATTATAGAAACGTATAATTGCGGTGAATACTATGTTGATAAATGACACTGGAACTAAAACTTTCCAGCCAAAAGACATTAGTTGATCTATTCTTAGTCGAGGGAAAGTGCCTCTGATCCAAAATATTAATAAGATCACGGCATATATTTTTATTAAGAACCATACTAAAGACAGGAAATCATTAGTGATTCCTGTAAATGGCATAGAAGGCCAGCTCCACCCGCCTAAGAACAAAATGGCGATTAATGCAGCGATAGCGAATGTGTTTACGTACTCAGCCAATTGAATGATTGCCCAATGTGCTCCACTATATTCAACAAAAGGGCCGCCGACGACCTCAGATTCTGCATGATGGATATCAAATGGAGTTCTACCTAATTCAGCAAGTCCAGCTGCTAGAAAAATAAGGAACCCAAGAGGTTGCACAATGATATTTGCTATAGCTGATTGATCATTAACTATATCTATTAAGCTTAATGATTGGCTTAATATAGCAACGCCAAGTATCGCCATAATAAATGGAATTTCATAACTGATTAGTTGTCCGACAGCCCTGAGGCCCCCTAACATCGAGTATTTATTGGCTGACCCCCATCCAGCCATTACTAAACCTAATACAGATAGCACAGATATCGCAGCTATATAAAGCAGGCCCAAGTCCAAATTTTGCAGTACTAGTGTTTCTGAAAAAGGAATTGTGACCCATATGGCTATCGCAGGAATAAAAATTGCGAGTGGAGCAAGCCAATATATTGGCTTGTCAGTCCAGCTAGGGAGAATATCTTCCTTAGTGATTAATTTTATTACATCAGCTATGGGTTGTAGTGTGCCGTGAGGACCGACTCTCATAGGTCCCATTCTTTGTTGAATGCGAGCAAGAAACTTGCGTTCTATCCAAGTTAAAAACATAACAGTTATTGATAAGAATATGAATAATCCAAAAGCACCGATCACGTACCAACCTATAGCTTCCCACGTCATCGATCAACTTCCCCTAAAACAATGTCTAATGAACCTAAAATGACCACAGCATCTGCAACATAAACACCTTCTAGCATGTGTTTTATAGCTTGCAGGTTTGCAAATGATGGAGCCCTAACCTTTACCCTATAAGGGTTTTGGCTGCCGTCACTAACTAGAAAAACCCCTAAATCTCCTCTAGGAGATTCAGTCCTGACAAAACATTCCCCTTTTGGAGGCCTAACAATCCGTCTCATTTTTGCTTGAACTTCGCCAGGTTCCATCTGTTTTATAGCTTGCTTAATAATAGATAAAGATTCACGCATTTCCTGCATACGTATGTAATATCGATCCCAGCAGTCACCAGTACTGCCAATGGGGATACCAAAATCAAATCTGTCATATATTCCGTAAGGTTCAGATATTCTGACGTCTTCAACGAGTCCAGTCGATCGCAAAATGGGACCGGTCACTCCAAAATCAATAGCATCCTCTATTGTTAAACAGCTAATATTTTTGGTGCGGGCCAGAAAAGCTTCATTTTGAGTTAATAGTTCATCACATTCTTCAATAGCTTTCTCTAGTTCAAGTACGACTGTATGTAGGTTTCCATTGAATTCTGGAGGTGTATCTTCCTTGACGCCTCCTATCCTAATATAATTGTGCATCATTCTTGCTCCAGTAACTTGTTCGAATAAAGATTGAATCCTTTCTCTTTCTCTAAAACCGTAAAGTACAGGAGTCATTGCACCTACATCCAAACCATAAACGCCATAAAACAACATATGACTGGAAATACGATTGAGTTCACATAGGATAGTTCTGATATACCAAGCACGGTCTGGAATTTGTAATTCAAGTAATTTTTCCACTGCCATGCAATATGCCAATTCGCTATTTAAGTTGGCAACATAGTCGAGCCGATCAAATAGGGTTACCACTTGAGAGTAACTTTCGGTTTCGCATAATTTTTCCGAACCACGATGTAGATAACCGATATGTGGTTCAGCATCGACAATCAATTCGCCATCTAGTTGTAAAACTAAACGAAACACACCATGCGTGCTTGGATGCTGAGGTCCCATGTTGATTAACATGTCGACCGTAGAGCCTGATTCATTTATGTTTTCGCTAATTTTCAATTTTATTTACAGTCCGGAATGTGTCTGATTTTATTTAAATAACTATTATGTGTAACTAACTACAAGATGATTCACCACTCTTTATATTCGTGTAAGGGATATGACTTTAAGCCAGGATTTCCTTCGAAATCATCTGGTAAAAGCAAGCGATCTAAACTTGGATGGTCTTCAAATAACACACCAAAAAGATCGTGGGCTTCTCTTTCAAACCAATTAGCAGCTCTCCAAATATTGGATATTGAAGATATAGTAGGATCGGTTGACTTAAGTTCACACTTAAGTACCATTTTATGGCGCTTTGTGTATGAGAAAAGATGGTAATTGATTTCAAGTATGTCTTCATAATCAACTACGGAAAGGCACGTTAAGTAATCAAAAGCTGTATCAGTATGGGTTTTAAGGATTTTGCATATTGTATGAACAAGATCACCTGGTAGGTTAACGGTTAATTCGTCGATGTTCGTCCGGTACTGTAGGGTAGGTTGATTCAAAATGGAAGGCAAAATTCCTAACAGTTTCTGCGATGCTGCATTTAGAGCGGTAGTTTTATTTGCCTGGTCTTCCATTGTTATGATAAAGGTATGCAGCGAAAGTAGGCATTTGTGTTTATTGCCCAGGGGGCAATAAATCTAAAATCAATTTTCATTATTTAGGTGTTTTTTACTTATTAAATTAGCACGGTTTTTTGCATCTGAAGAAATCTTATCTTGTAGTTCCATTATTCCGTACATTAAAGCTTCTGGTCTAGGAGGACATCCAGGAACGTAAACATCCACTGGAATTAAATGATCAACTCCCATGACCACGGAGTATGAGCGGTAGTAAGGCCCTCCATTAGTGGCGCATGCACCCATAGCAATAACCCATTTTGGCTCAGGCATTTGCTCATACAAACGTTTTATCGGGTCCGCCATCTTTTTCACTACTGTCCCTGCCACGATCATAACATCAGATTGTCGGGGAGATGGCCAGGTCACAATACCAAAGCGGTCAATATCATGATGAGACATGTGGGCTGACATCATTTCAATTGCGCAGCATGCAAGGCCAAATGACAGTGTCCATAAAGATGATTTTCTTGCTAGTGCAAATAATTCATTAGACTTTGCTGCAATAACGTTTGGCAGTACTTCCTCAAACACACTCTCAGCTGGTATGTTTCCGCGTTTGTCTGAATCTTGATCATACCCTTTTGTTAGGTCTGAGTATTTGTCCTGATTCATCTCCATTGCAATACACCTTTACGCCAACTGTAAATAATACCAAAAAATAGAATTCCAATAAATATTAGCATTTCGTAGAAAATCATTGACCCAGATTCCAGGTATATAACCGCCCATGGGAATAAAAATACTGCTTCTATGTCGAAAATAATAAAGAGTATGGCGAAAATGTAATAACGTACTCTGATTTGAGACCATCTAAATGGTTCCGGAGGCATGCCGCACTCATAGGGCTCATTCTTTACTTTTGAAATGCGTTTAGGGGCTATAAATTTTGATACAAAGAATAAAGTCCCAATTGCTAAAGTACCCATTATGGGTAGTATTAGAACCACTATCCAATTTGCATCGTACCCTTCAGGCAATTAAACCACCTAAGCTAAGGTTTTAGCGTTTTGCCAGCCAAAAATTTTCAATTGATGCCAGCTTAATAATAGTGCTTATAATTCTAACTCCTTCACCCTTAGATTGATAAGCACTATTATTAAGTAAAGTTGCGTTAATCGTCGTAATAACGAGCTAGCTCGTCACGCTCAAAGACTTCTATCTTATTTATAACATTATTCTTTATAATTCTAACTTCTTCATGTTCTTTTGTAGCTGTCCCAATGATCTTTGCCATAATGTCATGTTTTTTGAACGCGGTTATTAATTTTTGGGATTCATCTGGGCTTACAGTCACTAATAGTGCTCCAGAAGAAATTAATCCCAAAGGATTTAATCCGAGAGCATCACACACAATTTTTGATTCTTTAAAAATACTAATTTCAGAACTCTTTACAGTAATACCAAGTCCTGAGGCTGATGCCATCTCATGCAGAGCAGTCGCCAACCCACCTTCGGTTGGGTCATGCATAGCATTAACTGTAACAGTTTTTCTTGCTATTTCAGCATCTAAACGCACACTTATACCAGGCTCAAAAAGCATTGCTTTGCCTGAATCTATAATATCTTTATGAACTCCGGCATTTAGTAATGCATTTTCAGATTCTCTACATAGAAGTGAAGTTCCTTCGATGGCAACGCCTTTGGTAAGTATTATGTTGTCCCCATCTTTTATCCCCGCAGTCATAATTATGTCTTTCGGGTCCAATTCGCCTAATAGAGTTCCGACAGCAATAGACTTAGTAATGCCTGGAGTGACCTCAGTATGTCCGCCAATTAAAGTCACACCTTGTTTTTCAGCTGCATCAATTAGGTCATTAAAAATATTAGTTACTTGGGACTCATTAGTTCCCTCGGGTAATAATAAAGTTGCTAGCATCCATTTTGGAGTTGCCCCGACTACTGCAAGGTCATTGATGTTCACTTGTACCAAATACCAACCTATCAAATCCGTCGCAAACGTAATTGGGTCTGTTTTTGCAGCCAATATTGTATTGCCAAAGTCAATTAAAGCAGCGTCTTCTCCCAGTTTTGGCCCCAACAAAACTCTTTGGTCTTTTTGCTTTATTTTGCTTAGAAGTTTTTTTAATAATGGAGCAGGTAGTTTTCCTGATTTAATTTTCAATTTGGGTACCCTATAAGATATTAGACATTTGGACCAATATAAACTATTAATTAATCATAAAAGGATAGCATGTAATTAAATGATCAAGGCAATAACTTTTGATTTATATGGAACATTAGCTAGGTTTACCCCCGGCAGATATGAGATTCAATCAAAAGCAGCAGCTAAATTTGGATTAACTTTGACTGAAGATAATGTGTTAAAGGGTTATTTCAAGGCGGATGAATTTATGTCTAAACAAAATGCCAACCACCCTATTAGATTGATGGATGCTAATGAAAAGTTGAAATTTTTTACTGAATACGAAAGGCTAATTCTTTCAGAGACAGATCCTTCAATAGGGTTAAAAATATCTGCAGATGTGTGGATTGAAACGCAAAAGACATCTTACAAACTCGCTATTTTTAATGATGTTAAGCCCGTATTAAAAATGCTTAAGGACCAAGGTTTTATTCTTGGAATAATAACAAACATGAATACCACTGGGTCTGAAATATTAAGCAAATTAAAGCTGAGTGGAGATATAGATTTCGCTATAACATCGTTAGAAGCGAAATCAGAAAAACCAGACCAACGAATATTTGAGATTGCCTTCAATAGAATTAAATGTGAGCCTCAGCAAAATATTCATGTTGGAGATCAAGTGTTGTCAGATATATACGGAGCAAAGCAAATTGGTACCAACTACATTCTTATCGACAGGTACTGTGTAAATGAAACATTCATAGATGGACCAAGGATTACAAATTTATTTCAGTTGCCAGGGGTGATAAATAAAGTTTATCTTTCTTAATTACATATATAAACTTTATTGTGCGGCATTTTGAGTGTTTTCCAAGTGCTTGTTTAAGTCAACCTGGAATATATAGATATCATTAATTAAATTAAAGAGTTCTTTCATCCATGTAGCGTTACCATCATTTGCTGGAAGTCTAATTTCTCGATTACCAATTTCCACATTTGTTTTAAATCGTTTTTGCAGAACTAACCTCATATTATTTAAGTCATAATTCATTTTTATAACTACAGTATTGCCTCTTTTAAATATCGAACGTATATCAGCAGCAGTCGATATAATCTTTAATCTAGAAATAGATAAAAGGTTTTCTAATTGCAAGGGCATATTGCCAAACCTATCTAATAACATGTCTTCGATTTCTTTTAAGGATTTTTCATTATGGGCTTTCATTATGGATTCATAGATATCAATTCGGATATTCAGCTCTGAGATATAGCTTGAAGGGATATTTGCCGGCATGTTTAAATCAATTGAGGTGAAATTTTTATTAATTGGTTTGATATCAGCATTTAAGTTTGAAGCCCTAAGTTGTTCTGTGGCTTCTGAAAGCATTCTGGAATAAAGGTCGTATCCAATCGCATGTATATGGCCACTTTGTTGTCCTCCTAGAATGTTTCCGGCGCCTCGTATTTCTAAGTCAGCCATTGCTATTTGAAATCCGGCCCCCAAATCGGTTGCAGCCAACATGGTTTTAAGTCTTTTGCTAGCAGATTCATTCATAGCTACATTGGCAGGCACTAAGAAATATGCATAACTTCTTTTTCGACCACGTCCGATACGCCCTCGAAGTTGATATAGTTGCGCGAGGCCGAATGTATCAGCTCTATCGATAATGATTGTATTGGCATTTTGAATATCTAATCCAGATTCAATTATTGTGGTACAGATAAGCACGTCGATTTTCCCGTTTGAAAAATCTAACATGGTCTTTTCAAGTTCGATTTCATTTAATTGACCGTGGCCAATTGCTATTTTTGCCTCTGGAACAATGTTTATTATTTTTTCAGCTACTGAATGTATGTCATGTACACGGTTATGTACAAAATAAACCTGTCCATCTCGGTCTAATTCCCTAACGATAGCATCTCGTATAAGCTCATCAGAGCGTTCAGTGACGTATGTTTTTATAGGAATACGTTCTTCAGGAGGCGTCATAATCATGCTAATGTCTTTAATTCCAGCCATTGACATCTGCAATGTTCTGGGGATTGGGGTTGCGGTTAGAGTGATTACATCGACTTCAGCCCTAATTTTCTTCATCTGCTCTTTTTGAGATACTCCAAATCTTTGTTCCTCGTCAATTATCAGCAACCCTAAATCTGAGAATTTAATATTTGGCTGAGTTAACATATGTGTGCCGATGCATATATCTACCTTGCCTGTGGTCAAATCATTTATTATCTGTTTTTGCTCTTTTGTGTTTTTAAACCTGCTCAAGGATTGAATATTAATTGGGTAGGCTGAAAGTCTCTCTGAAAAAGTCGAAAAATGTTGCTGAACTAATACGGTAGTAGGGGCTAATAATGCTACCTGTTTGCCTTCCATAACGGCCTTAAAAGCTGCCCTTAAGGCAATCTCTGTCTTTCCATAACCCACATCACCACATATCAGCCTGTCCATCGGCTTTTCACTTTCCATATCTGTTTTGATAGCTAGCAATGCATCCATTTGATCTTCAGTTTCTTTATATTTGAATGAGTCTTCTAGCTGAGCCTGCCAGGCAGTGTCGACTTTGAACTTGTAACCATTAATCGTATCCCTAGTAGCATAAATCTTAAGTAGTTCACTTGCCAATTCTTTTGTCGAAGCAGTAGCTTTGTCCTTAGTGTTATTCCATGATTGAGACCCAAGTCTTGTTAAATTTGGAGAGCGTCCTAGTGGCGCAATGTAAGGCCCTACTCTTTCTAGACTCTCCATGGGAACATATAATTTATCATCAGCAGCATATTGAAGAATCATATATTCATTCTGGGTTGTTTGGTCGACATGGGTTCCGGAAAACTTAGCGATGCCGTGATCAATATGTACTAAATAATCTCCATGCTGCAAGTCTCTAATAAGAGATTTATGCATTCTTTTTGATCGCCTTGTGTTTGCACGACTAATTTTTGTGTTCCCAAAAATTTCTGTGTCACTGAGAAGTACAACGTGATGCTGTTCAGACTTAATAGATAATCCATTTATATCGCAAGTTTCAGAAGCTTTCATGATAATTACTTCTCCAGGATCTAGCTTTAACTTGGAATATGATTGCTTTGAAAGCTTTACGCTATGTTCATTTAAAATCTCTTTTATTCGTTTTGATTGATTAGTTATTATGGCTACAATGGAACCAGATTTAGATAAATCGAGGATTCTTGACGCGACTCGTTCCAGGTTTCCAAAAAAAGATTCACTTGTTGTGATTGGCATGTTTAAATAGCCATCATCTTTATGATTCAATGTGCCCCAGGGAACGATGTTGATTTTTTGATTAAAACAATCTAGTTTTGACTTAATTTCGCTTGGTGAAAGGTGAGGCGACGGAAAGTCATCAGTGATTTGTTTCCGTTTTTGTTTTTTAAGACGAATCTCTTTTATTCTTTTATCAAATTTTTTAACCGTTTTATTGAAGTTAACAGGGTCACATATCACCAGTAAAGATTTTTGTGGGAGGTAATCAAATAATGAGCCTTCATTCAAAAATCCTGCATATAAGTTTAAACTTTCTACCAAAGCTGTAATTTGATTATTGTTTATAAGGTATAAATCTTCTTCGATTCGGTTTTTTTCGACTTGTGAAAGTTTGGGGTTAGAAAGTGAATTTTTAAGTTTGGCAGAGAATCCACTTGGAATAAGAAATTCTGTTGCGGGGCTTACATTAAATGATTCAACCTGTTCAATTGATCTTTGTGAAATAGGGTCAAACAACCTTATTGTTTCGATAATATCTCCCACAAATTCTACCCTGAATGGCATTTGTGAATTTGGAGGAAATATATCGATGATGCCACCTCGATAGCTTACCTGTCCTGGATGTTCCACAATAGACTCAACGCTGTATCCTGCTGAAACCCATAAATCCAACAAAGACCGAAGTTCATATGATTCCCCCTTGGTGAGTACGGTTTTTGTCTTGCTAAAGTCCCGAGGCAAGGCTGTCTTTTGCATTATCGCTGATGCTGAACTTACTACTATGGGTGTCCTTTTAGCATCAACCAATGAATCTAATAAAGAAATTCTTTTATACCCTGTTTCTAAATCCGGTGATATTCTTTCAAATGGCAAGACCTCTGTTTCATTGAATAGAGTTGTGTTAATGGCCCCCCAATATTGCATTTGTTCATAAATTTGTTGAGCTTGGTCTTGTTTTGAAGTCAAAATTAGCATTGGGCGTTGAAGGTCAATAGATAGTTTTGCTAATGTAAAAGGGATGCTCTCGCTGACAGATTGAAGTATGTATTGGTGGTTTTTCGATTTTAATTTCTTTAGAAATTGTTTATATTCAATGATACTCTCAAGAAATAATCCAAAGTTTTCTGGTCTCATCAAATACCATACCTTTTAAAAGTAAACGTCAAAAGGGCAAGCAGATTGCTTGCCTAGTCATCAATTTTAACAGAGGTGATGCTAAAATTTTAGTCAATATGGATTTTAAGGGAATTTATTTAAATGATAACTAACAAAAGAATTGTTGATCTTAGAAGCGATACCGTCACTTTGCCAACAGGATCAATGCGAAATGCAATGGCAGATGCCGAACTTGGTGATGAGGCGTATGGTGACGACCCAAACATCAATGAATTAGAAGAACTTTCGGCTGAAATTTCCGGTAAGGAAGCTGGTTTGTTGGTAAGCAGTGGAACAATGGGTAATTTATTGGCAGCCCTTCTTCATTGCGATAGAGGAGAACAGATGATTGTAGGCCATCGAGCTCATTGCTACATTGGAGAAATGGGAGGAGCATCGGTGCATGGCGGGGTAATTTTTAGGCTAGTTGATAATAATGAAAGAGGAATGATTGATTTAGATCAGGTATATGAGCTGCTAAACCCTAAGGATGAGCCGCAGCCGAAAACTGGTATGGTTGAGATAGAGAACACTCATGGATCTACAGGCGGGCGTGTTCTGACAGAGGCCGATATTTTAAAGGTATCGCAATTGGCTCATAGCCACGATGTTCCAGTCCATATTGACGGAGCAAGGATTTTTAATGCAACCGTTGCTTTAGATATATCTCTATCTGATTTAGCTCAGAGTGTAGATACGGTTACATTTTGTCTTTCCAAAGGCCTTGCTGCGCCTTTTGGCTCTATGCTTTGCGGGAAACGAGAGGATATAGAAAGAGCTAGGTTAATAAAAAAATCGTTAGGCGGAGGCTTGAGGCAAGCAGGAGTAATGGCATCAGCAGGTATAGTTGCTTTAAACGAGATGGTAGGTCGACTTGCTGAAGATCATCAAAATGCACACAATTTAGCCATAGGCCTGGCAGAGGTTCCAGGAATAAATCTGAATCCTGAAGATGTTGAAACGAATCAGGTTTACTTCAATGTTAATTTGATTAATCAATCAGAAATTCTAGATGAATTAGAAAATAATGGCGTACGAGGACTGATTTTAGATGAGGGCTGGCGTTTTGTTACTCATTACGGAATAACAGAAGAAGATATCGATTGGGCATTATCGATTATTGATAAAACTTTCAAAAAATTTGTGTAGAAAACATTGACTCAATCGTTATTCCTGACTTATGTAATATTGGTTAACAGCTTTTCTAACTTCGGAGCTAGTAGAGGTGCCAATAGCTATCCATGCTTCAATTCTTCTTCGGAGGCGATTTATTTCAGGTTCTAGTTTATCTACGTCTAATTTTAGATGTTTAGATAAATTTGAAATTACTGATTGACTGTCCATAAATATATATTTATCCAAGTCAGGCTCAAATCCAACTAGTGTTATGATCTTAGGTTTTCCAGATTTTTCAGGGACGACTAATACTAGCTGTCTAACCCTTCTGGAAACACTTCTTCCAGATGTATTAATAGCATCAACTATGACAATTACACCAATTGTATTTAAGACTATATTAGGGATTTTTAGTGGACTAGCGTTAAAAATTCTTAATACATCTTCAGGTGAACCTCCATACATTGTTGTGCTAAACGGACCAAGATCTTTTGAGCACTTCAACATTTTGGCGACATTAGCACCCCAAAAATCTGCCTCTCCTTTAGCACTAATGCCTGGCATTAAGAGATATGTTTTTTTAAAATCACCTTCTTGTTCAGGGCTCTCGAATTTTGGGCCATATACATAAGATTTCTGGTAGGACGGTGGAATAAAATCAATCAACGCAGACAGCATGCTTGTTTTGCCAGCTGATTTATCCTCCGACGCAAATATTACTGAGGAACCTCTCTCAAATAAGAGCCAAAGTATTGCAGCTAACCTGGTGTCTAAAGTACCATTTTTTATCATAGAAAGAAGGTTAGGCCTATTTGACTCTTTGCCTGAACCGCCCCACCATTCTGCTGCACGTCTTTTTATTCGTTCAACCATTAATATTTATTAACCTTCCTCTTCATTTTCCTGGCCCGGATCATCTCCATCTACTGCAGCTTCAGTTCCATCAGTATCGTCTTCGGTAGTTTCATCGGACACTTCCTGCTCAACGCGAGGCGGAGCAACTCTTACAACGAGTGCATCTGAAGGATTAACAATGGTTACATCATCCCCTACGGAGATATCGGATATGTGTATTGCAGTCTCAAAATCTTCAAGTGAGCTAATATCGATAGATATTATTTCAGGCACGTTTAAAGGCAAAGCTTCAACGGTTATTCCATTCATGTTTAGGATTACTGTGCCACCTAACAATCGTACTGCAGGAGAATCACCCAGTATCTCTATTGGGACACTAGCTGTAATCTTAGATTTTACGTCAACACGCAGAAAGTCTACATGCAGAATATTTTCGGTTAGAGGATGGCGCTGAACCTCTCTGACAAAACAGATTTGTTTAGAATTGTCATCATCTACTGTCACTGATACTGGTATATTCAAGCCTATGCGAGGCAGAAGTTTGTTTAATTCAGCAGAATCTCCTTGTAGAGATAATGATTCGCTGTCACCTCCATATAAATGCACTGGCATTATGCCAGTCCTTCTTAGGTTAGCGACCTTTTTGCCATATATTGAACGTTTACTTAATGTTATTTCAGCGCTGTTTTTTGAAGTATCAGCACTACTAGTATTACTTGCAATTGTCATTACGGGATCCTCCAGCTTGTTATCCATCCGAAACGAGGTGATATAACCTTAATAAACTCAGCCAGATGTCAGTTAGCTGAATTCATGAATATCATTTCGTTTATATATATTTTACCTTAATTGGCTTGTACAAAATATAGGCCACTATCGTTCTTATAACAATTTAAAAATCAGTTTAAACCAAATCCAACATAATAGGGCAATGGTCTGAACCCTCAACCTTGTTTAAAATTCTAGCGTCCTTTACTAAACTAATAGCAGATTTGTGCACGAAGAAGTAATCTATACGCCATCCAACATTTCTATCTCTTGCGCGAGATTTTTGATCCCAATAGGTGTACCAATTTGGGTCTTTATTAAAATCACGAAAAACATCCACGAATCCATTTTCAAGGAAAGAGTCAATCCAGTCTCGTTCGATCTGAAGAAATCCAGAGTTCTTTTTATTTTCTTTTGGCCTTGCTAAATCAACTTCCTTATGAGCGGTATTAAAATCACCGCAAACAATTAACTTTTTCCCATTCTCCAACTCTTTTTTACAGTGACTCAGAAAAGTATTATAAAAAGATAATTTATAATCCAATCGGTCAGGATTGGATTGACCATTTGGGAAGTAAATATTATATAAACTGAAATCTTTAAATTCAGTGATTACTGTTCTGCCTTCAGAATCAAATTCATCGTAACCAAAACCTTCTTGAAAAGACAATGGTTTTTGTTTTGTGAATGTCGCTACGCCACTATACCCTTTGCGTTCAGCAAAAGACCAATGAGCGTTGTATCCGCTGGGCGCATCAAAGCCTTCTCCAATTTGATGTTTTTGTGCCTTAAGCTCTTGTACACAAAGTATGTCGGGACAGAGATGCTTAAGTTTGTCTAGAGAACCTTTTCTAAATGCTGCCCTTATTCCATTTATATTCCAACTAATTAATCTCATTAAATAATAACTTTAAGGCATTCTTAATCATTTTCTGTAAAACTGGTAAAGACAGTTCTTTATTGCTGATCATTCAGAATTACCAGTAATTCTTGCAACCAGCTTAGCATAAATATAATATAAAAATTCTTATTATCCATTTAAGTGTTATTACATGAAATTAGCAAGGAAAAAGATTTGAAAATAGGTATATATTGTTTCTTGACAGACTACTCCATAGACGTTGCTAAATTAGCTGTGGAAGCCGAAAACTTGGGATTTGAATCGTTATGGCTTCCTGAACATCCGATTATTCCAAAGACCAGAACAAGGCGGTCCTATCCAGGGAGCGAAGAAACTGCAGAATTACCGAAACATTATTACGATACTGTAGACCCCTTCGTGACTTTAGGCAAAGCAAGTGGTGTCACTACAAAAATAAACCTAGCTACAGGAATATGTTTAGTTCCGGAAAGAAATCCGCTATTGTTGGCTAAAGAGGTGGCTACGCTGGATCTTCTTTCAAATGGAAGATTTATTTTTGGGATAGGTGCTGGTTGGTGTAAAGAAGAAACAGAAATTATGGGAGGTAATTTTGAGAGGCGCTGGAGCCAGACACGAGAATCCGTTTTAGCCATGAAGGAATTATGGACACAAGTTGAAAGTGAATTCCACGGAGAGTTTTATGATTTTCCTAAAGTATATTCGTTCCCTCGGCCAGTTCAACGCCCTCATCCTGCAATTATGTTAGGAGGTAATGCGCGTAATGTATTTAAAAGAATTATCGAATACGGAAATGGTTGGATGCCGACTGGAGCTACAGTTGAGGAAATACGTACTGGTCGAGCAACAATCACAGAGTTAGCTAATCAGGCTGGGGTTGATCCAGCCGGATTTGAAATATCAGCCTTTCATCAACCGGCGGACCCAAAATTAATAAAAGATTTATTTGTAAGCGGCGCCGATAGGGTGATTTTAGAACTTGAAACGGCTTCTGAAGATGAGGCACTGTCTCAATTGAATGGTTTTGCAGATAAACTTCTTAACTGATTCCTGTTATGTTAGCATCATTTCAAATTGGAGCAGGAAGCTTTATTTAAGCCATTTGAGGGTCTATATCTGTCGGGTCCTCATACTTAAGGCCTGAAAATACGCCAAGGTCTCTACCTTGGTGTACGTGCATGATTACTTCATCTCTGGCGATGCCTGCAGCATCGATTATTTGTTGATCAATTGATTCAATTAACTCACGTATTGCGTCTATAGTGAGGCTTTCAGATACATTTATGGTTCCATGCACGATGCCATTAGTAAAATGAAGATCAACTCTACCAAGAGCAACGTCTTCTTCTACAATAGCGTAACATTCAGAAGAAGGTGTTCTGCACTCTCTTTCAAATTCAAACCCAGCCATTTACATCTCCAGATTAGGTAATTTATTGTATCAATCTATTCTGATTTGACCCGACCCCAAGGCAATCCATTTATATGAAGTCAGTGACTTTAATCCCATCGGTCCACGCGCGTGTGTTTTGCCAGTACTTATAGCTATTTCTGCCCCTAACCCGAATTCACCTCCGTCATTTAAACGTGTACTAGCATTAACAAAAACTGCACTAGCATCAATCTCATTCACGAATTTTAAAGCCGATGACTGATCTTCTGTTATTATAGCCTCTGAATGTCCAAATCCGTGATTATTTATATGCTCAATTGCATCTTCTAGTAAGTCGACAATTTTTACAGCCGCTGTTAGAGACAGAAATTCTGTTCCAAAGTCATCTTCAGAAGCTTTTATGATTAATGGGTTATCTGTTTTTCCAATAATACTTAAAGTCCTTGTGTCGCATCGCATCTCTACGTTTTTATCAGAGAATCCTTGCAATAAAAGAGGCAAAAATTGAGGAGCTGCGTGAGAGTGTATTAACACTGTATCTAATGCGTTACAAACAGATGGACGCTGTGTTTTTGCATTTAAGATTATCCTGTTCGCCATTTCCAGATCGGCACTTTTGTCAACATAAGTATGGCAAACACCTATGCCTCCCACCACAGTAGGCATTCGTGATTCTGTGGCCACTTTATTTACTAATTCACTGCCACCTCTTGGGATCAAAAAATCTATATACTTATCCATTTTCAAAAGCTCATCGATTACTCTACGGTCTGTATCGGTGATTAATTGAACAGAATTTTCAGGTAAATTTGCTTTTAATAAACAATCCTTTATTATGCTGGTCAGACATATATTTGAATTTATAGATTCTTTTCCACCGCGTAAAATTACTGCATTGTTGGATTTTAGGCATAAAGCAGAAATATCAACAGTAATGTTTGGCCTGCTTTCGTAGATCACTCCAATAACACCTAACGGAACACTTCTTTGAGATAATTCAATGCCATTTTCTAACACTTTAGATTCATATTCGATTCCAATTGGACTTGGTAATCTAGATATGCTCATAATTCCTTCACACATTTTTTGTATACGCTCTTTATTTAGAAGGAGCCTATCGATAATGTGCTCATCTAGACTCAAATTCTTGGCTGCATTAATGTCTATTAAATTTGCTTCTATAATCTGATTGGATCTATCAAGAAGGCTCTGCGCAATGCTACCCAAGGTATTGTCAATTGTTGTGGCATCTACGTTAGCGAGTTTTCGTGAAGAAGCTTTGGATTCTTCGCCAATTTGTATTAGATTAGGGTTCATAATTATTTATTTACTTTTTTATAATTTAACCATATTGCTGCGATGCACTATTTCATCACCATAGTCGTATCCTAACGTGGTTTTGATTTTCCCGGAATGCTTCCCTTTAACTTGATTTATTTCTTCTGAGTTGTAATTACTAATTCCTACGGCAATCTTTACTCCGCTCTTATCCGAAATGATTATCACGTCTCCCCGAGAAAACACTCCAGTTACATCTACAATGCCAGCCGGTAAAAGGCTATTTACTTCAAGGCGAAGTGCTCCTGCAGCACCATTATCTATCACTATATAGCCTTTTTGTGCGATTTCACTTAGCATCCACCGTTTTCGACTTTCTAGCCTGTCTCCTGTTGGGTAAAAGCGAGTTCCTAAATTTTCGCCAGCCAGCAGTCTAGTTAAAATATTTTCTTGCAATCCACTAGCCATAATTGCTGTAGCTCCAGCTGAGGTAACCATCTTGGCAGCCTTTAATTTTGCTGACATGCCCCCGTAACCTGCCGCCACGCCATCTTCTGACCATGAATCCCCTCCCATATTGAGGATAGATTTATTAATGTTATCAACGCTAGCAATGAACTGAGCGTCTTTATCTATGTGGGGATCGTTACTATATAAGCCATCAAGCTTACCCAGCATGATTAATAAATCGGCATCAACAAGATTTGTGACTAAAGCAGACAGAGTGTCATTATCACCAATTTTTGTTTCAGAAAGTTGTTCAATATTCACAACATCGTTTTCGTTTACAATAGGTATAACATCTAATTCGATTAGTTTAAGTAACGTATTTCTCACGTTCAGATACCCTAAACGTTCCTCCATGTCATGTCTTGTTAGCAATGCTTGGGCTATTCGTATTCCATGAGAGTGAAATATTTGTTCGTACATCTGTAATAGCAGCCCCTGTCCGACAGCAGCTAACACTTGCTTTAAAGGGACATCATGAACTCTCCCTGATATGTTTAGTGCAATTCGTCCCGAAGCAATTGCACCTGATGACACCAAAATAACCTCGATACCATTTTTTGAAAGCAATGCGATTTCACTCGCCAGGCGCTCAACTATAGACTTGTTAATAGCTTCAGTTTTGTGGGTAAGTAAGGCGCTGCCGATTTTTACTACGATACGCTTAGCTGATAATGGTTCATTAAATTTTTTTCTGATCTTATCTTGAGACATAGTTAAACCCATTGATCATAAAGGTTGAAAAGCTATAATTCCTTTCAACTCATACTCGGATTGATTATCTGATAAAGATATTAATTATATTAGAGGTGAAATTTTTTAATACTTTGTTACCACTGTGGGTTTCGGTCGTTGAAGTCATTATTAGTTAGCCTACGTTGATTTGAACCATCTGCATTCATGATTACAATTTCTGAATCATCATCTAGATATGATATAAAAGCTATTTTACTCGAGTCATTAGACCAAACTGGGTTTTCGTCGCGGATAGAATTTATAGTAAGTCTTCTTTTGTCTGACCCATCAGGGCGAATTGAATATATTTCATTGTTGCCGTCGATTTCTGAAACAAATGCAATCCTATTTCCATTAGGGGACCAAGCGATATCTTTTTCAGCTGCATCATTATTAGTTAATCGACGTGCTTCCAGTCCATCGGAATTCATGACATAGATTTCTTTATTGCCATCCCTTAAAGAGATGAAAGCAATTTTTTTGGAATCCGGAGACCAGATTGGACTCGAATCAGATTCTGTTGTTAAACGTTCTTCATTTACGCCGTCTGGGTTACGCTTATAAATTCCTTTACGATCGCCAGTATAAACTGTAAATAAAAGATATTCTCCATTTGGAGACCATTCTCCAACTTCGTCTGCCTTAACTGTTGTTAATCTCACTGGACGATTTTCTAATAAATTTATCGTGTATATTGTTTTCGAATCGTTATGTTCTAATAGAAAAGCTATCCTGTTTCCAGAAGGATCCCATTGATGGCTACCGTTATTTCCTGGCTCTTGTGTTATGCGTATTCTATCTTTACTTTCACCAACCATTTTGAGAGTTTCAATAGTTGTTTTGCCATTTTCTCTCGATAAAAATGCGATAGTAGAATTATCTGGAGAAATCAATGGTTCAAATTCATCTATTGATGATGAAGTTAAATTGGATTCCTCTTTTGTTAAAGGATTAATCGAATATAGATCTAAATTACCATTCCGATCGGAAGTGAATATTATTAGATCAACTTCATCTCCATTGCATCCCATTAAGACAATCAATGTTAACAATGATATGAGTACTGTCGTATAAAAACTGGCCTGATATTTTCGCATTTTTAATAGGAAATTTGCCGGAACTATCTCGTTCGCTCAAGTCTTAAGTTATTGAATCATAGATGTAATGATTAATTATGGAAACCAGTTTTAGTCCTATGTTTAGTGAAAACGAAACAAACAGTTTAATCAGATAATGGCTGAGCTAATACACTACCAAGCTAGCGTATAGCATGACCTCCTCGGGTCGGCACCTGCGCTCATTACGCCGGTATCGGTGTTCCTAGTTGTAACTGTTGCCCCAAGTCCACACACTGTTGATTTAACTACTTTGTGACCCTTTACCTTTAGTTCGTAAATTGTGTCTGGATCAATACCTTCTTCTACGGATAATTGCCCTGGATAATATGCGTGAGGGTAGAAAGAATTTGGAACACTATCCGTGGCGAATCTTGGTGACTCAACAGCTTCTTGTGGATTCATGCCAAACACAAGTAAATTAAGCATTAGTTGTAGATTGCCTTGAACTTGATGGTCCCCTCCAGGGCAACCAAAGGTAGCAAATGGGTGACCTTCGATTTCTACTATGTAGTTAACCAAAGTTGTTCTAGGTCGTTTTCTGGGTTCAATTAAATTGGGATGTCCGGCCTGCAGATTAAACATTTCGATACGGGTACTTAAAGCAAATCCTAGGTCATCAAAAAATACTGACTTTTCAAATGAACCACCAGACGGAGTCGAACACGCAAGATTACCGTGCTTATCTTGCACGGCTATATGTGTGGTTCCAGATTGCCTATCTAGATTACCGGGATTATAAGTAGGGTTTACAAATTTTGGCTTTACTCCATTCAGGGTTGAATATAAGTAAGGGTCACCATGGCTCGGCATTTTAACCGAAGGATAGTCTTTATCAATCAACTCGCGTCTTTCATCCGAATATTCCTTTGAAAGTAAGCCGTCAATAGGTACGTCAGTAAAGTCTGGATCGCCATAATATGCTTCTCTATCAGCCATTGATAACTTCATTGCTTCTACTACCGTATGAATGTAATCGGGAGTATTATGTCCGAGGTGACGCAAATCAAAGCGCTCTAATATGTTTAGGGATTGTAAAAGTACTGCTGCTTGCGACCATGTGCCTTGTCCATGTACTTTGTACTTATGAAATGTTGTGTTTATTGGCTCTTCTGATTTTGCTTTGTATTGATTCAGATCTTTATATGTGAGTAATCCCCCAAGCTTAGAAACATTAGTATCAATTCGCTCAGATATCTCGCCGTTATAGAAGTTATTATTAGCTGCATTAATTGCCTTGACTCGATCTCCCGATATTCCTTCATTAGCACCAATTAGTGAATCTAGGCTTGAGCCTAAGGCTTTTTGCACAAGAATTGAGCCAGGCTCAGGTATATTTCCGTCCTGAAAAAAAATTCTTGATCCTCCTGGGGGATAATTATTGAACTGGGTTAATATACCAGGAGATTTTAAGGCTTGAGTCATATATTTGTAATTGGGTATTCCATCAATTGCATAACAGATTGATGGGTCGATTACTTCCCTTATTGTTTTTGTTCCAAATCTGGCCAAAATAGATGTCAAGGCTCCGACTATTCCTGGTACTGTAAAGGAAAGATGGGCGGATTTCCCAGGACCAGTTGGAATGGCATTTAATCCGCGTGAAAGATAGTATTCAGCGCTAGCCAGAGCAGGTGCGCCTCCTTGCCCGCTGTAAGATATCAATTTCTTTGTCTTAGAATCGTAAAGCATAAAAACACTTTCCGCCCCAATAGAATAAGAAGCCATTGGCTCTATAACCGCTGCAGCAAATGTTGCAGCAACCATAGCGTCAAAAGCGTTACCTCCGTTTAGTAAAATACGCATGCCAGCCATGGAAGTCAGGTAATGACCAGTCGATATTATGCCATTCGACCCCATTACTACCGGTCGCCCTGTTGAAGGAAGGTGAGAGGCCCCTTGTTCAAGTTGATAATCACGTTCTTCTTTCAGTTCCATTTATAAACCTTAATCGCTGGTATTAGACATAATGATGGCTAGTTTGAATTTGTCCTATTGTATAGTAGGGTTTTCTAGTGGCTTAGTAGTTTAAAGTAATTCATTAAAGTGTGATTGAAAATTGTCTAATTTAACCAAGGTGTTTAGTTTCCCAAACCCAGTGAATGAGTGGGCAGCTCGTTGTGTAGCAGGAATGGTAATGGCATTAACATTGTCTGCAATATTTACAGGTCAATGGATCATCATTGCAGTATTGCTTTATGGATTTTGCGCTCGCGTAGCAACTGGGCCCACTTTAAGCCCGATAGGCCAGATAGCTACACGTTTGCTGGTGCCCGTCATTGGTAAAAATCGTCCCGTTGCAGGCCCCCCAAAAAGATTTGCCCAATTTGTGGGATTAATCTTTTCTCTAACTGCACTGATTCTTTTTTTTGTTGTTGATTCGTCTCTGCCATACCGTATTGTTCTTGCATTTCTAGCAGGATTTGCGTTTCTGGAATCTATTGTTGGTTTTTGTGCTGGCTGTTTCGTTTTTGGTTACTTAATGAAGTGGAACCTGATACCAGAATCAGTTTGTGAGGCTTGTGCAAATTTTGAACCATAAATAAGTTAAGCCAAGTTAACTTAAGGTGGGTTTGATATCGGCCCAAGGGCTTATTTTTTCTAGGGCTGCCGAGACACTTAAAACAGTCCGTTCATCTCGAGGACGCCCAATTACCTGCAGCCCTATTGGAAGTTTGTTTTTACTGAACCCAGCAGGTACCGATGATGCGGGTAGCCCTGCTAAATTTATTGGAAAAGTGAATGGGAAGTAGCCCCACCAAGGATCGACTTCCTTTCCATCTATTTCGTTTACGGTTTCCAAGGGCCCTAATGCATCGAATGCTTCAACTGCTAGAGTTGGAGTGATTATTACATCAAATCGTTCGAACGCGGAGTTAAAGATGGATTTAATTTGATCTACATATCCTAGGGCAGCAGCGTATTCCGCGCCGGTTACAGAGGCCCCATGTTCAATACAATTAGCCGCGTAGTCGGTAAGATGTGTAGGAAAGTTCTCTAATAATTTACTGTAAGCAGTGTAAGCCATAGCTGAGAACAGGGTTCTAAAAGGCTCAAAAGGTTCATTCAACACAATATCTGCATTATCAATTTCACAGCCCGCATTTTTCAGCGAATTAGTTGCTTTCTGGCATATATTTAAAACCTCATTATCAACAGCCGCAAACCCCAGATCAGAGCTCCAGCCGATCCTTAGTCCATCGACGGTACTAGTTGGAGAAAAAGTATCATTAGTTATTTTGTCCATAAAGCCTGAAGGATCACGCACATCAAATCCTGAAACAATCTCCATGATTAAGGCAGAGTCGGCTACGCTCCTGCTAATTGGGCCTGTTTGTGATAGGTGATTAGCTGCTATAGGTAACCCAGCGCCCCCATATTTTGGCACTCTTCCTTGAGTTGGCTTTAAGCCAAATACGCCACAAAAACTACTCGGTATTCTTATAGAACCTCCGCCGTCGCCTCCAATCGATACCGGGCACAGACCTGCGGCTAAAGCTGAGGCTGCACCGCCGGAAGACCCACCCGAGGTTTTATTAATGTTCCATGGGTTTCGACAATCTTCTCCAAGCGAATTTGAAGTGACGCCAAGGAGCCCAAATTCAGGGGTATTTGTTTTGCCAAGGATTATAGCTCCAGCGGCCTTAACTCTTTCCACGACAACGGAGTCTTCTTGAGGCACTCGATCCTTGAATATCTGAGACCCGCCTGTGGTTTTTAATCCTTTGGTAATCTCTAAATCTTTTATCGAAATAGGCAGTCCTTCAAGAGGGCCTAAAATATCGCCTGACATCAGTCGATTTTGAGCTTTATTTGCTTCAGCGATTGCATTTTCAGCGTCAACTGTTAAGAAAGAATGAAGGCGACCATCTAGCTTTTCGATTCTCTGGAGAAAAAGCTGTGTTAAGTCAACCGAAGAGATTTCCTTTTTTCTTAACATCAAAATTAGATTCACTGCTGGTTCGAATGCTAAGCTTTGATCAGAGGATGATAAGTTCATATAACATTAATTTTAAATATCTTTGTAAAAATTGTAATTAAACTTTTAGTTAACTCTATTCAAGTAGATTCAATCACATTTCACGATGTTATCATTGGGTTTAATAATTATGAATACTAAGATACGAATTTTGTATTGGAAAGAGATACCGATACAAATTCAAACACAAGATAAATCTGAGAAAATCTCCATTTTACTTAACCCTTGTTTTCAAGAGGCAGTTGACTCAATAGCAATGCTTGAAGGCTCATATGGTACGGATGATTATTTAGATGGCTGGCAATGGAGCGAGGAAGTCCAAGTTGAAGGTCATGCAAAGGGGACAGCAAAGAAAACTCAAGAATATTACAATAATGGATTTCCCACAGATTTGGTTTCTAGGCTGAGAGACCTACACAGAGAAGAAAAACGCGATCCCAGTCCCGGGGCTATTGATCATTGGTTTGAATCTTAGGCTAGATAAATTAACAAAGGCTTTTATAAATGAATGTCCTATCGAAATTAACAGATAACAATATTTTGCTAGCGGACGGGGCTACTGGTACATATTTGCAGGCTAGAGGCTTGGAGCCCGGTGGAGACCCTGAACTAATGAATATTACCGATGGAAATATTGTAAAACAGATGGCAAGGGATTATTTTAAAGCAGGCAGCGACTTGGTTCAAACAAATTCTTTCGGTGGAAATTTTTATGTTCAAAGCAGATATGATCAAGGAGCCAAAGTTGATGAGATTAATTTTCTAGCAGCTCAGTTAGCTAAATCTGAGGCGGTTAATATTAATTCAAAAGTAAAGGAACGATATGTGTTTGGATCTGTTGGTCCAACAGGTGAGTTGATTGAACCGGTTGGAACGACTAGCGCCAAAGATGTGTATGCTGCTTTCAAGCAACAAGTATTAGCATTAGAAAAAGGTGGGGTAGATGGAATTGTTATTGAAACAATGATTTCGCTGGAAGAAGCGAAGATTGCAATCAGTGCCGTAAAGGAAAATACTCAACTTCCGGTAGCTGCACTGACCACATTCGACAAAGGACCTCGTGGGTTTTTTACTATGATGGGAGACACGCCAGAGAAATGTTACGAAGAATTGTTTTTGTCTGATGCTGATATCGTAGGGGCCAATTGCGGAAATGGCATAGACATTATGATTGAATTAGGGCAAAGATTTCGAGAATGTGGTGACGGGCATGTATGGATTAACTGCAATGCTGGGATTCCCCAGATACAACAAGGGCAAATTATATATCCAGAAACTCCAGAATATATGTTAGACGGGTTCTCTAAATTGATTGATATGGGTGTTAATATCGTAGGGGGGTGTTGTGGAACAACGCCTGATCATATTAGACAAATTGCAAACTTATAGTTATCCAGAACTAGAAATATAAGGAAGGTTAAATGGCAACGACTTTTAACGAGACAGTAGTTCAAATTCTTGCAAGGCTTGGTAGATGTTTAGAATTGATTCCAATGGACCCTTATGGAAATGAAATGTCAGTTGGTTTTTATGAAAAGGATGGAGTAATAACTGTATGGAGTTTTAGGGAAGGAAGGGATGTTGATACAAGATTAGAAGAGATTCGTAATCGCATCGTCGGTTTAGGAGGTTTGTCTAGATCAAGAACTAATCCTCATGAATTTTATTTTCCTGGAGGCACCGTTTATCCTCGAGCTTTTAAATTTATTGCTAGAAATGCAGTTGAAAAATCGCCACTCATACCGATACCTGATGGAAGAATTGAAGTGAAGGATTTAAAGAGCGACATGGTTTTGTTTGCAACGCCCAGAGAAGAAAATGGTACTTGGATTTACACTGTTGGAGGGGAGGGAGATGCTGAAAGACCTCAACTTCGAATTAGAGCAACCGTAGCTGGTTTAGTTAGATACGGAGAAATGGAGAAAGTGGGCGATGAAGAGTTAAAGTTTCCGTGTTCGAGCAGGTATGATCAATTAGTGAGAAGTGTAATGCCATATGCTCGTAATGTCAGTGGCACCGAAGACATGCTTGAGGCGGATGATTCCAGGGGACAAATGAATACTGGAACGTTAGGATTCTCTCAATAAAGGCGATTTATCTAAATGAATTCAAAAGAAAGAGTGTTGGCAGCACTAAGAGGAGATCCTGTAGATAGGCCCGCAGTTATTAACCCCGGCTCAATAATGACCGTGGAGTTAATGGATTTCGTGAATGCTTCTTTTCCTGAGGCATGTAGGGACCCTGAATTAAATGCTCTTTTAGCGTCAACCGGGTTTAATGAGCTTGGATTTGATTCCACCTACCATCACTATACAATCGTCCAAGAATCTTCTGCCTTGGGTTGCGAAATCCAATGGGAGCAAAAAGATAACTGGCCAACTGTTGTTATGAGTAGGCCAATTTGGGATCATCCTGATCAAATTAAAATACCTCCTGGATTTTTAGAGCACCCTGATACATTATGTGTGTTGAAAGCAACAGAAATACTTAAAACAGAAATAGGTTCTGAGGCTTGTATCATCGGTAAAACTATGGGGCCATGGTCTTTGGGATACCATACTTTTGGAGTCCAAAATTTTTTATTAATGAGTGTTGATGACCCTGAACTAACTAAGGTTGCTTTACATAAACTTAAAGAAGTATCGGTGATGTTTGGTTTGGCACAGATTGCAGCTGGCGCTGACGTTTTGATGTTTCCTGACCATGCTACAGGAGACTTGGTTTCCGGAGAATATTACAAGACATTTTTGAAGGATTTGCATGCTGAAATGGCCGAGCGGTTGCCCGTACCGTTGATTTTGCACATATGCGGATACACCTTAGATAGATTAGATTACATTTGTGACACTGGAATGGCATCCTTTCATTTTGATTCAAAAAATGATCCGCAAAAAGCCATGGATATAGCATCTGGAAGAATACGACTTGTTGGCAATATTAATTGCCCGATAACAATGTTTTCAAAAGGCCCAGATGAGATTCGTAATGAAGTAACAAGTTGTTTGGATGCAGGTGTAGATTTGATCGCGCCTGAATGTGCATTGCCCTTGCAGACAAAGTTGGAAAATATATTAGAAATACCAAAAGCAGTCAAAGCATGGAGTGATGCGAACCCCAAAAGCATTTACATCAATGGTAGAAATAATTAATAAGTTGTTTATAAAAAATAAGAAATTTGTAATATGTTCACATTAATAAGGAAAATATTTTGTCTTTAATAAAGGAAAAAATGAATTCACGTGATCGAGTCTTGGCAGCGTTAGCTGGGAGAAAAGTTGATCGAACTCCTGTATGTAATCCGACAAATATAGCTACTGTCGAGCTAATGGATTTGGTGGGTGCGCCCTTCCCTGAAGCTAACAGGAATCCTGAACTAAATGCTAGCCTTGCTGCTACTGGATACACTGAATTAGGATTTGACTCTATATCCCCGTATTTTTCGATAATACAAGAATCTTCGGCGCTGGGTTGTGAAATGCAGTGGGAACAGAAAGACAATTGGCCGACCGTACGTATGGGTAATCCAATTTGGGATACTCCCGAAGATGTGAAAATACCTTCAGGATTCTTAGAACATAAAGACACCTCAACTATTATTAGATCCATTGAAATCTTGGCACAAAATTTTAAAAAAGAAGTGGCTATCGTTGGTAAGACGATGGGCCCCTGGACTCTGGCGTATCATGTTTTTGGGGTTGAGAAATTCTTGTTGATGACCATAGATGACCCTGAAATGACTAAACGAGCATTAGATAAACTCAAAGAGATTTCAGTTCTTTTTGGTTTAGCTCAGATTGCAGCAGGAGCTGATGTTTTAACGTTTCCTGATCATGCAACAGGAGATCTGGTTTCTGGAGAATATTACAGTAGATTTCTCTTAGAACTTCATCAAGAAATGGCTGAGAGGTTGGAAGTTCCATTGATATTGCATATTTGTGGATATACCTTAGATAGGCTAGATCATATTGCTGAGAGTGGAATGGCAAGTTTTCATTTTGACTCGAAGAACGATCCCGCTGAGGCAGTAAAAATTGCTAATGGAAGAATTGGACTTGTTGGTAATATAAACAATCCAGTAACTTTGTATTCTAAGGGCCCTGAAGATGTTCGGAAAGAAGTTAACAAATGCTTGGAAGCCGGAGTAGATATGATAGCTCCTGAATGCGCTATTCCTTTAGCTACACGACTAGAGAACCTTATGGAAATACCCAAAGCAGTCCGTGAATGGAAAAAAGGTAATAAATCAAATTGACTTCAATAAATGAAAACTTTGTAGTTATTGGCGAAAATATTCATACTAGCAGGATTGTTTTGCGGGATGGGAAAAGACATAAAACTTTAGAAAATGGCGCTGAAGCAATCCTGTATATAGATAATGACGGTAATACAAGAAACATACCTGTTCCCGATTGGTTTAAGAAAACCCAACCCTATGAACAAGGCCAAATAAAACATTTCATGATAGCGGTTTTAGAAGCTATTAATGGAAATAAAAACAAACAACGTGAATGCGCCTCTTTTATTCAAGGAGAGGTCTTGCGTCAGATAAGTGCCGGGGCTGATTTTCTTGATCTAAATGTTGATGAAGTATCATACAAGTTAGACATACAAAAAGAATCTATGCGGTGGCTTGTAAATACGGTGCAGGAAACCTCCACCGTGCCCCTAAGTATTGACTCCTCTAATTCTGAAATTATTGCAGCTGGACTTTCAGAGATAGACTCTTCCCAGGATAACACCTTAATAAATTCAGTTGCACTTGAAAGGCTTGAGACATTTGACCTTGTAGAAAAATACGGTACAAAAACCATAATTACAGCTGCTGGTGAGTCGCAGATGCCCAAAAATGACATTGAAAGGGTAGAAAATGTTTTAAGGTTATTAGAAGAGGCTGAGCGCAGGGGGGTAAAAGAAGAAGATATGTTTGTAGACCTTTTAGTATTCCCGATTTCTGTTGACAGTTCTTTTGGAACGGATTATTTAAACGCTGTTAAGATGCTGAGGGAAGAAAAAGGTGACGCCATTAAAATTACCGGTGGGCTTAGTAATGTCTCATTCGGACTCCCAAAGAGAAAGATCATTAATGAGACATTCATAAAGCTTTCCTTGGAGGCCGGTGTTGATAGCGGAATTGTAGATCCCGTACAAACTAATTTGATTAAAGCTTCATCTTTAGATCTAGATATTGAACCGCATCGATTTGCACGGAATATGCTTTTGGGTGAAGACGAGTTTTGCATGGATTACATAAAGGCTTATAACCAGGGCCAGCTAGTAGTAAAATGATAGCTGTAAATCTAAGTAACATTTTAAGTGTGCTACTAAAGCCTTATGAGGAGACAACATAAATGGCAATAATCCATGAAGGATTGCTTGGGGAGATGCAATACATATCCAAGTCTTTTGAACAGAACCATATTAAAGAGTTATTTGAAAAAGATGACATGCTTATGCAGGAAATGGCATTCAACCTTATATATGGAAATAATGGAAAAATTGATGAATTAACAAAAAAGGCGCTCGATGAAGGCTATTCAGCTAATGATGTTCTTGATAATGGATTGATATCAGGCATGGCAATAGTAGGGATTAAGTTTCGAGATAATATTATATTCGTTCCTGAAGTTTTAATTGCTGCGAGAGCCATGAAAGCAGGCATGGTTTATATTGAACCTGTTTTATCAGCTTCAGGCGTGAAACCCATGGGGATCGTGGTTATGGGGACAGTCAAAGGTGATTTACATGATATTGGCAAAAACTTGTGCATAATGATGTTAAGGGGAGCAGGGTTTGTAGTGGAGGATCTCGGGGTTGATACAAAACCTGATGAATTCATGGATGCAGCTCTTAAACATAAAGCTCAAGTTGTTGGCATGTCAGCATTATTAACTACTACAATGCCAAATATGGGCCGGACAATAGAATTTTTTGAAGAGAATGGTATTCGTGAAGAATTTAAAATGATAATAGGAGGAGCTCCAGTAACCCAGGAATTTGCTGAAGACATGGGTGCGGACGGCTATGGTAAAGACGCGATGGAATGCGTTGATTTAGTAAAAGAGATGGTTCTAGTTAAATAAAATCGTCTCGACAAACTGTTTATATAAATAAGTTAATGCATTTAGTGAAACCAGTTTATATTTAGTGAATCCAGCTTATTATGAGACTATTTCAATCATACCCAGCTTTACTCGAACACTTTTATCGGGTAACAGCGATCTTTTTAAACCTCTCAAAACCTCTTATTTTACGGAGTCGTATGATTCAAAGATCGTTAATTATCACTGAACAATTATTTAAAAAACCTGTATTTGATTGTCAGATGTGTGGGCAATGTGTATTGCACAATACGGGCATGACCTGCCCAATGACTTGTCCAAAAAATTTGCGAAACGGACCTTGCGGCGGCGTTAGAAACAATGGTAATTGCGAAATTAAACCTGAAATGGCGTGCGTATGGGTAAATGCCTGGGAAAGATCGAAGCAAATGTCGGTACATGGATCTAAAATAAATGTAATCATGGCTCCATTAGATCGTCGATTACAAGGTACATCTGCATGGGTAAACGAGTTGTCGGGCAGAATGGAGATAATTCAAGATGAGTGGTCAAGCTGAAGGGCAATCAAGATTAGAACGAGTTTTACGCTCTGGCAGAATAGCAGTTACTGCGGAACTAAATCCACCCGATAGCGCGTCACCTGATTCGGTATATGAAAACGCTTTGGTTCTTGCTACTCTTTGTGACGCTATAAATACTACTGATGCTGCCGGAGCCAATGTGCACATGTCTAGTTTCGCTACATCTGCGTTATTATCAAAGGCTGGGTATGAGCCGGTTATGCAGATGTCTTGTAGGGATAGGAATAGGATTGCGATTCAGGGCGATTTGTTAGGAGCATCAGCGCTAGGCATAAAAAACATATTGTGTTTAACAGGAGATGGAGTTCAAGCTGGAGACCATCCAGATGCAAAACCAGTCTTTGATCTAGATTCCATTACCTTACTAAAGACAGCAAAGAGAATGAAAGAAAAAGGAACGTTTCTTTCTGGTAGAAAACTTGATACGAACCCACAGTTGTTTTTAGGCGCAGCAGCCAACCCTTTTGTACCTCCTTTTGATTTTCGGCCTTTGAGGTTAAAGAAGAAGATTGATGCTGGTGCGCAATTTATTCAAACACAGTATTGTTTTAACGTGGCCAGATTAAAAGCCTACATGCAAGAAGTAAATGATATGGGATTAACTGATAAAGTCTTTGTACTGATAGGAGTTGGCCCATTAAAATCGGCTAAGTCAGCTGAATGGATTAGATCTAATGTGCCTGGAGTAGTAATACCGGATGTGGTTATAAAGAGACTGAAGGGGGCACAAAGTCAGGCGAATGAAGGAAAGAAAATATGTTTGGAAATTATCGAAGAGGTGCTCGAAATAAAAGGAGTTAGCGGAGTGCATGTTATGGCTTATCGTCAGGAAGAATTGGTGGCAGAATTAATCACAGAATCGGGCATACTCAATTCTCGCACTGAGAAATATTAAAAGGTAAAGCGTGAACGACGAAAATAAAATGAATAAAGCTCGCTATGAGTCAAGTATTAATAAATTACAGAAGATTTATCAAAGCATTTCAGACTCTGCCACTGACATTTCTAAAAAACGTTGTCCCTACAAAAATGTTAAAAATAGATGCACGGCCAAATTTGGATGTCGCAATCAAGACTTTGTAGATGGAAAAGGTAAAATGGCTTTGTGTATCGGTAGTGATGAACTTGATTATAGGGGAGCATGGGATTGATAGAACAATATGAGATAGAACATTTGCGTACAAAGAGTTTGAATTAATTTGTCTCCACTAATCCATGGCTCAAAAAAGATACCTCTGGATCAAGGCAAAACAGTCTTTGATTATGCAGATGACCTAAAGATAAGAGTTCCAACTTCTTGTGGAAGAACCGGTGAGTGCCATGAGTGTATTGTTGAGATTAAACAAGGTGCTGACGCTTTAACACATAGAACAGAATCAGAAAAATTCCTGAAAGATAGATATAGGCTTGCATGTCAGGCAAAAATCTCGGACCCTTCAACAAACCTAGAGTTTTCAGTGTTGAGACGACAGCCTAAAATCCTTACTACTTCAATCAACCGGAAAATCACAGCTGATCCTATCACTTGTAAAGTTGATAATTTTGTGTGTTATGGAGACCGTAAACTAGAGGAATATAAAGGTTCTATATTCGGCTTAGCTATAGATTTAGGGACAACCACTGTAGCAATGAATTTAGTTGATATGGAAAAACATGTCACTATCTATACGGCTTCCTTTGAAAACCCACAAAAGTTTGGTGGCAGTGATGTGATGAATCGAATTTCTTACGATGGTGGACCATATCAGGGTGAATTAAGAAAAGTTATTCTGTCATCGATCAATTTTGAAATAGGAGACATGTGCCGCAAGCTCAATTTACACAGAAGGCGGATATACGAAGTGGTATTGGTTGGTAACTCTACCATGAGAGACATGGTATTTGGAGTTGACGTGCAATCAATTGGAGAGAAGCCTTATAAGTCAAAAATAGAACAGGAATTTATTGAAGGCGAGCGTAAGTCAACAGCTTTAAATATTCTTGCTGAAGATCTTGGGATTAGGATTTTTCCAAAGGCCAACATTTACGGAGGACCTTTAATTGCAAGCCATGTCGGTTCTGATGTTTCGGCAGACCTTTTGGCTATCGGAATGGATGAAATGGAAGAAAATGTTATGTTAGTTGACATTGGAACAAATACTGAAGTAATTATTGGAAACAGGGATCGGATTTTAGCAGCTTCGTGTCCTGCAGGGCCTGCTTTTGAAGGTGGGGAAATTAAATTCGGAATGGCAGGATATGAAGGAGCAGTTGAGGCAGTCAAAATAGGTGATGCTGACATAGAAATCGACACAATCGGTGACATAGATCCAGAAGGTATATGTGGATCAGGTTTAATTGATTTGCTAGCTGAATTGAGAAGAACAGAAAAAATGACTGAATTGGGCGTATTTAAAAATGGAGAATATGAATTCACCTTTGCCAGTGAACAAGAATTAACATTATCTAGAGCAGATATATCGGCCTTATCACAAGCAAAATCAGCAAATTATTGTGGGCAATGGATTGTTTTGCGTGAATTTGGACAGCCAATTACCGATCTTGCTAAATTTTATTTAGCTGGCGGTTTTGCAAATTATATAAATGAAAAAAATGCTATCGAAATTGGCTTCTTGGCAGATGTTAATTTGGAAAATATTGAAAAGGTTGGTAATGCCTCACTGGAGGGAGCGACGATTATGCTACTGTCAGGTAAATTAAGAAGTCGTATAGAAGACTTGGTGTTGAAAGTGGAACATATAGAATTGGAGACAACTGAAGATTTCTTCGACCTATTCGTTGAGGGATGTCAGTTTAAGAGGATGAATTTTAAATTATAGTTATGTGAGATCTGAAACTAAGGGAAATGATGTCAAAAAGTATGAAAATTTTGATAACTGATTATGTTTGGCCAAATTTAGAACCAGAGAAAAAAGTTCTACGGCCAAATGATATTCAGTTGGTTATTGCTCCTGATGGAAGTGAAGAAACTTTAACCGCATTAGCTAGTGACGTTGATGGGATATTGACCTGCTTTGCAAAAGTTACAGATAAGGTTATGGAGAACGCACCTAATCTAAAAGTAATTGCAAGATATGGAGTAGGAGTAGATAACATTGCTGTTAATAAAGCTACTGAGTTAGGCATTGCTGTGACGTATGTTCCCGATTATTGTGTTGATGAGGTTGCGGATCATGTTTTTTCATTTTTGCTTGCCTGGAATCGACAGGTGATCAACTTTGACTACAATACAAAGGTGGAAGGATGGGGTTCGGTAGATTTGAATTTACCTATGAATAGGCTGCGAGGCAGCACGATAGGTGTAATAGGGTTTGGTCGTATTGGCCGTAATGTTGCCGAGAAAGCCAAAGCTTTCGGGATGCAAGTGTTAGTTACAGATCCTTTTGTCACAGGTGATTCAGTTGGTAAAAACATAGATATTGTTCCTATAAAAGACCTACTGGAAAAATCTGATTTCGTCACAATCCACTCTCCTCTCAATAATAAAACTAAAGGAATGATTAGTATTAATGAGTTCAAAATCATGAAGAAAAACTGCTTTATTATAAATTGTGCCAGAGGCCCACTTATTGATGAAACTGCTTTAATTAGCGCATTAGAATCAGGTGAGATTGCTGGAGCTGGACTTGATGTGCTGGAATCAGATCAACCGGAAAAAGACAACAAACTATTTAAAATGAATAATGTCATTGTGTCACCGCATGTAGCTTTCTACTCACCTGAATCTACAGTTGAGCTTCAATCAAGAGCTGCAGGTTCAATATCTGATGTGCTTTCCGGGAAAATGCCTGAAAATTTGTACAATAAAGAGGTAATCGGAAAAACACGAGCACAGATATAGAACTTTATATCATGGAGATTCCTTGGCCACCATCAACTGGAATACAAGTGCCTGTTATTGTGCCTGCCCGATCCGAGGATAGAAAAGCTACTAAGTCACCAACAGGTTCAGGCCATCCAAATTTGCCTAGAGGAAGATTGTCCTTTATAAATTTTTCTACAACTTCTGGTGGATTGTTATTTTGAAATCTTTCCCAGGATCCTTGTGGATGTGCTATCGATCCAGGCGCGATACTGTTCACCAAAATGCCATATTTTCCAAGCGAAACTGCGGCATGCTTTGTGGCTCCTATGAGAGCCGCCTTGGCTGACATGTAGGATATATTGCCTCCATATTCACGGCCCCAAATCGAAGCAATATTTATAATTCGTCCCCACGACTGTTTTTGCATGTGTGGTATCACTAATCTCATTAATTCATAGCCGCCGAAGAGGTTTATATCGAAAGTACCCCTGAAGTCATCTATATTTGTACCTGAGATGTCCTCTCTCGAAAGAGTACCACCAACATTGTTGACCAGAATGTCTATATGTCCTAATTCTGAAGTGGCTTCTGCATGAATTTCTTTAGCTTTGTCAGGTACTGAAATATCGCCGACAATCGTTATTACTTTTGATCCAGTAGTTTTTAAATCCGCCTTCGTTTTTTTCAGTGTCTCAGAAGTACGTCCACAAATTGCAACATTGACTCCCTCGTTAGCTAGAGACAGCGCACACTCCCTTCCTAGGCCCCTACTCCCACCTGTAATTAAGGCATTTTTCCCATTTAATTTGAGATCCATATGTGTTTTCCTTATTGACCTGAATTAATTACTATTAAAATTAATATAAGTTTTAATATATTAGTGTTCGACTACTGTTCCGCCATTTATATTGATAGATTGTCCGGTTATCCAGCTGGTTGCTTCTGTACACAGGTGTGCTACCAAATGTCCTACTTCTTCATCAGTCCCATTACGCCCTATCGGAGTTTGCTCAGCAATTATGTCCATTTGACCACGTTTTTGCAGCTCATCCATCCTAGCGGTTTCCGTCGCACCAGGGCAAACACAATTAACATTAATATTATTTGGCCCCAATTCCTTCGCAGCTGATTGCGTCATTCCAACTATCGCAAAATTAGCAGCGTTATAAGCAAAAGTATTTGGAACCCCGCGCTTCCCTGCAGTTGAGGAGATGTTTACTATTTTACCTCCATTATTTTGTTTTAGATTTGCTTTTAGGAATGCTTGAGTACATAGATAAGTGCCCCGTATTTTTATATCAATAACTCGCTGGAACACATCAGGTTGAACTTCGATTATTGGAACTCTATCGTCGCCGATAGGAGCCGCAGCGTTGTTAATAAGAATATCGACGTGGCTAAACTCAGAAATAGTCGCATTGATCATGTTTTCAACTTGAGTTTGATCGGTAACATCTACTATTAAAGTTAAAGCTTTTACTCCATGAGCACGGACCTGATCAGCTGTACTTTCTATGTCTTTCCAATTAGCTTTTTTCTCATCATCAGGGAATGTTTTAGGATTCCGGCCTGTGCCTGTTACAACTACGTGTGCACCTAGTTCAGCCAATCTAACAGCAGTAGCTCTTCCTATTCCTCTCATTCTACCTGCGCCTGTTACTATTGCGACTTTACCTGACAGTTCTTTCATAATCGACTCCTAAATCGAGGGCTTTAAAAAGCCATGATTGGCGGCTGTTTCATAAGCATGTGCAGTTTTTAGTAGCATTTTTTCTGAATGATGTGAGCCCATTAATTGCACGCCGATCGGCATATTTTTTATTAACCCTGCTGGTATAGAGATCGCTGGAATTCCTGCAATATTTGCGGGAATCGTAAAGATGTCGTTCAGATACATTTGTACCGGGTCTGATGTTTTTTCTCCCAAGGGGAAAGCTACTGTTGGAGTTGATGGGGCTATCAGAATATCCACATCCTTGAATACGTTTACGAAATCTTGTCGTATTAGTGACCTAACTTTTTGTGCCTTTAAATAATAAGCGTCGTAATATCCGGATGACAGAGCGTAGGTGCCTAGCAAAATACGCCTTTTAACCTCAGGCCCAAATCCGTGTTGCCTTGTTTTTTCAAGAGCATCCCAAATATCAGTAGATTCGGAATGAGAGTAACCAAATTTCACTCCATCATATCTAGATAAATTTGAAGACGCTTCTGCCGGAGCGATAATATAGTAGACAGCTAGTGCATAGGAAGTGTGCGGGAGAGATACCTCTGAAATATCAGCACCAAGTTCTTCTAGTATTTTGATAGACGACCTTACAGTGCTTGCCACAGCTGAATCCATTTCGTCGACGAAGTATTCTTTTGGAACTCCAATTTTTAGGCCTTTTATATCGTCGTTTAAATATTTACTATAGTTAGGAACATCCTCTGTATTCGATGTGCTATCTTTTGGATCATTACCCGAGATTGCTTCTAACACAAAAGCTGAATCCTCCACATTTTTAGTCAATGGTCCTATTTGATCTAAGGAGCTTGCAAAAGCAACTAGTCCAAAACGACTGACACGTCCATAGGTTGGTTTTAATCCGACTACCCCGCAAAATGAGGCTGGTTGACGCACGCTACCGCCGGTGTCAGATCCAATGGAAAAAAGACATTGTTCTGCGCTCACAGAAGCAGCCGGACCGCCGCTGCTACCGCCTGGTACAGCGCTAAGGTCATGGGGGTTTTTGGTTGGGAAAAACACAGAATTCTCGGTTGAAGATCCCATAGCGAATTCATCTAGATTGCCTTTACCTAAAAGTACTGCTCCTTCTGACTTAAGTTTAGTTATGGCAGTAGCATCATAATTTGGCCTGAAATTCTCGAGCATTTTTGAAGCGCATGTGGTGTTAATTCCAGTTGTGCAGATATTATCCTTGGCTTGGAAAGGTATACCAGTCAACATGGATGCTTCACCTTTGGAAATAATTGAATCTGCATTTGCGGCAGATTCAAGGGCTGATTCTTCAGTAATCGTGATAAAAGAGTTAATTTTTGAATCTGTATGCTTTATACGTTCTATAACGGACTCGGTAAGTTCGACTGCAGATAATTCTTTATTGACCAATAGACGATGGGCTTCTGAAATTGTTAGGGACCAAGGATTTGGTAAAGTCATTTTATTCGATCACCGACCTTACTCGAACAAAACCATGTTCCTTTCTTGGGACATTATTTAACATGTCTTTACCTGCTTTTGGATTTATTATTTCGTCATTTCTTAAAACTGTGTTAAGGCTCGTTGGGTGAGCTGTGGTTTCGGAATTTTCGGTATCTAATGTACTTAGTGATTGGAACTGCTCTAGTATTTGCGAAAGTTGAGCTCCAATGACCTCAAACTCCTCTTCGGTCATTCCAACTTTTGCAAGACTAGCTATATGTCTTACTTCATCGTTTGATAATTTCATTTTATTATTTTTTATATTTGACCATTAGTTATTTTGTAAATTTGGGCATTAAGTTTGCAGTTAACTTGTAAGCTGCTTAACGTATCGTTAAAATCCAACACATATTATTTAGTAATTTATCTGTAGATTCAAATTATATACATTACTTTTAATAAATAAATAAATAAATAAATTTTTTTAAAGCAGAAACCATTGTTTCTTGGAGTAAAGATGCGAACGAGTTTAAGAATATTAAATATACGAAGTTATAGCGTTATCAAGTTGATCGCTTTAGTTTGGGCAGTAGGCTTATTGATTGTAATTAATGGGTGTGGAGGCAATTCAGAATCAGGCGACTCTGTTGGCGTCAGTGACCCGAGCGATTCAGTAGTGATTGAAAGTGGTGAAATGCCTGCGCCAGAGGGGTCTCAAGGCGAGTTTGTTCTCGTTGATGAAATGAAAGCTGCCAGGCAATTACATAGTGCAATTAAATTGTCCGATGGTCGAGTCTTTGTGGTAGGCGGACGTGGCCCAGGAGCCAATCTGAACAATACGATTTATGAGTCAGCTGAACTTTATAACTCTGATTCCGATGAATGGAGCTTGACTGGATCTATGGTGGATCAACGTCATGATCTTTGTGCCTCTTTATTACAGGACGGAAAAGTTTTAGCTGCCGGAGGAAGAGGAAAACTTAATATGGCCATGGCTACAGCTGAAGTTTGGGACCCTGAAACGGGAGAGTGGTCTCAGACTGGAAACTTAAATACAGGACGCGATTACATGCCATGCCTAACTCTAAATGATGGACGTGTATTGATTATGGGTGGCGAAGAAAGAGATTATGCCATGGAGGTAACTGCAGAAATCTGGGATCCTTCTACCGGTAAATGGTCTGAAGCTGCGCCTATGTCGGTGGCCAGAGCGCGACACACCGCAACTCTGCTTGATGATGGGAGAGTGTTAGTTACTGGAGGTGGAAAGCTGGATCCACCGTACGAAAAAACTAGTGAGATTTACGATCCAACAACTGATACTTGGGCGCCCACCGCAGAGATGAGTACAGGCCGGGCTTCGCATAGCGCCGTAAAACTTTCAGACGGAAATGTTCTAATAGTGGGCGGTCGTGGGAAAAAATTAACTACTGAAATTTACAACCCTATAACCGATATTTGGACTAAGGTAGGAAATACTGAAATACCAAGGTCTGAGGCTTCTGCAATATTAATGCAAGATGGAAGAGTGTTGGTTACGGGTGGCATAGGTTTAAGAATTTCAGGCGAAATATTTAACCATGATACAGGTAACTGGACAAGAACCTTGGATATGCATGATACTCGGTATCGACATCAGATGATCGTACTAGACAGTGGAAAAATTTTAGTAATTGGCGGCAATAGTAAAGAGGGTCTACTGGCTGAAACAGAGTTGTTTACACCATAAAAAGCGAGTCAAATATGAAAGTTTTATTTTTAATTGTAACGTTATGTGCTCTTTTTGTTTTCAGTTATTCTTGTGGTTCTTCCGGTGATCCGGAGGTGACAAATCCGACAAATAACAATCAACAAGAAGAAGAAGTTTCAGATAGCGGTTCATCTGAGTCTACGCCGCCTGGTGAATTTGTACGGGTCGCAGATATGAAAAATTTCCGAATACAACACTCGGCAATTTTGCTAGATGATGGAAAAGTATTGGTGATGGGAGGCAAAGGACTTGGGGAGAAAACAAGCCATAACACATATATTTTTGAAACCGCAGAAATATATGACCCGAGCGCAGATACTTGGACATTTACTGGCGTGATGGCTATAAACCGATATGCTTTTGCATCGGGGCTGCTGCCTGATGGAAGGGTTATAGTCGCTGGAGGCAGAGGTATTCTAACTCATGCATATCCTGATGCAGAGATATGGGATTCTGCAACAGGAGAATTTGAATCTATAGCACCTATGTTAGAACCCAGAGACGAAGTTAAAGGAGCGGTTTTGAGTGATGGAAGGTTTTTTGTGTCCGGGGGTTACAACGTGAACTATGGCCTGCATAAAACGGCCGAGATATATGATCCAGCAACTGACACTTGGACAGAAATATCTTCTCTGGTTGATAAAAGGGCTAATCATACCGTTACTGTATTGCAAGACGGAAGGGTGCTAGTAACTGGAGGCGGTAAGGAAGATGGCCCTTATCTTAAATCAGCCGAAATTTATGACTCCGAATCAGACACTTGGACAACCGCTTCACCAATGGCAATAAGCAGACATTCCCATACGGCGACCTTATTGCAAGATGGACGAGTATTGGTGGTTGGTGGTCGAGGAAAGAGAAATAATGCTGAGATATTTGATCCGGCAGCTAACACATGGACAAGGACTCCAGATTTATCAGAGCCTCGAGGACAACATACAGCTGTAATTACAGCAGACGGCAAGGTAATCGTTGCTGGGGGTATGGGTAATCGAAGTTCATCTGAAATATATGACCCGGAAACCGATACCTGGGCAGTTTTGGCTAATATGGAAGAACCAAGATTTAGACATGCTTCTGTAATGTTGAATGACGGGACTGTACTTGTACTTGGTGGTAACGGCAAAGAAATGATTTTGTCTGAAGTTGAAAGATTTAGTCGTTAAAATCGTATAGCAGTTGATTTTACTTAAGACCTATTAGTCCACTCCATTGTTGCATTTAACCCTTTGGATACGATGCCATTTAAAATTTCATCAGTTTGATCCAAGATTAATGCTATTGCTTGGGATTCTGTTGTACGCGGGCTAGATAAAACATAAGATACAGTATCTTGGTATCTTGATGGGCGTCCAATTCCAATTCTTAACCTTGGAAAATCATTAGTTCCGATACGTTCGATGATGGATTTCATGCCGTTGTGTCCGCCAGGGCCACCCTGCTTTTTCAATCTAATATTACCTGGCTCGATATCCATATCATCATAGATTACTAATAAGCACTTTGAAGACGCCTTGTACTCTTTAAGTAAGGCTTTTGCCGCCAAGCCGCTATCATTCATATAAGTTTTTGATTTTCCAATTACTATTGTTTCGCTATATAGCTTACCTATCCAGGAATCATACGAAGTCTTATTTGAATTCAAGTCTAATTGGTATTTATCAATTATTGTTTTTATCGCCCAAAACCCTGCGTTATGCCGCGTATTGTGATATTCGTTTCCAGGATTTCCAATCCCTAAAACAATTAATTTAGGAGTATTAAGTTTTCTTCTTTTTGATAATCGAGGTATTAAACCTCTTAATTCAGAAGGATTGATCATAATTAAATCTTATTAATTTTTATTGAAATACTAGGAGTCATACGCTGTAGGTATGCTTGCCACCCGTCTTTTTTAACAATCTAATGCCATCTATCTTTATTGTTCGTTCAACAGATTTGCACATGTCGTAGATTGTTAAACACGAAATTGAAACAGCCATTAAAGCCTCCATCTCAACCCCAGTTTTACCATTTGTTGAAACTTCTGAAATAACATGGATAGCATTTTCATTTTCATCGATTGACAGTTCTAGCGAAACTTTATCTACTGGAATTGGGTGACATAATGGAATTAAATCAGAGGTTTTTTTAGAAGCCATTATTCCGGCTACTTTAGCTACGCTTAAAACATCACCCTTGCTAATTGCATTTTCTTTAATTAATGCAAGAGTTGAAGGCTTCATGTAAACCCACCCTTCGGCTTTTGCTATCCTAAAAGTGGTGGCTTTTAAACTAACATCTACCATACTTGCATTACCTGTATCATCCACATGACTTAATTTGCCATCAATCTGCATTCGGTTTTTTTTTGTTGGACTCTGCGTTTTTTGTGTGATTCGTGATTGCGATTCTTTGAAAGCTATTGAATCAGCTAGTTCATTGAGAGGATTTCCAGAATGCCCTCGGACCCACTCCCATGTTACGGATTGTTTGGATACCACAGCATCTAATTCTTGCCAAAGGTCGTTATTAGCTTTTCTTCGCCACCCTTTTGTCATTGTGTTGGTTATATAAGTGCTATCAGTATGTACAGTTACGTTTGATTTAGGTGATAGGCACTTCAGTCCTTCAATAACAGCAATCAACTCCATACGATTATTGGTCGTGTCACCTACCCCACCTTTCAAGATAGTTTGTTGCCCTTCAATAATGACAACGGCACCCCAACCCCCTGGCCCTGGGTTGCCTGAACATGCTCCATCTGTATATATGTCTATCACTTTGCACTCATTGATTTATATTTTTACTTATCCGCCTATATGATACATTTCGACCTTTTTGTTATTACTATTACTAGCATTGACGCTACGTGTCTCAGAGTATCTATCGTTCCTGCTGAGCCATGTATTAGAAATTATTTCAACAAGTTCTGGGTCTGACGCGCCATCTCTTAAAGGTGTCCTTAGGTCTGTACCCTTTGATCCGAATAGACAGGTGTATAAACTACCTTCTGGAGAAAGTCGTAGCCTAGTACAATCACCGCAGAATGGATTTGTGACGGAAGCAATAATGCCTATCTCTCCCGTTCCATTTTTTTGCCGATACCGCTTGGCTACCTCACCTTTATAGAGAGGGCCAATGGGTTCAATCGGAATGGTTTCGTTGATTTTAGCAACAATTTCGTTTCCGGGTACTACATGTTTCATGTTCCAGTTATTGAGAGTGCCTACATCCATGTATTCAATGAAACGCACGATGTGTCCTTTTTCTAGAAAATATTCAGTTAAAGTAGTTATCGTATGGTCATTAACTCCTTTTTGCACAACGGAGTTAATTTTGATTGGATGAAATCCAGCTTTGCTAGCGGCTTCGATTCCTTGCAGCACACTTTCTACTCCAAAGTTACGTCCATTCATTTTTCGAAAAATTTCATCATCAAGAGTGTCCAGGCTAACCGTCAATCGCGTAAGACCAGCTGTCTTAAGTGATTGAGCCATTTTGGGTAATAAATAACCGTTGGTTGTCATTGCTATATCTGAGAGAGTATCTATGCTAGATATAAGCTTAACTAAAACATTAATATCCCTTCTTACTAATGGTTCTCCACCAGTTATTCTAACTTTTCGAACGCCAAGACTTACTAACAGTCGTGTGACGCGGTTAATCTCCTCAAATGTTAGGAGTTTTTCTTGCTCGAGGAATTCGTATCGTTCCCCATATATTTCAGCTGGCATACAATAAGCGCATCGGAAGTTACAGCGGTCCGTAACTGATATCCTAAGATCTTTAATTGGCCGTTTTAATTGGTCTATTATTTCTTTTTTACGCTTCAATCTACAATTATCCTTCTTCTAATATACGAGAGTTTCTGAGCCAATTACTAGTTTTTCGTAGTGCAATGCCTCGATGGCTAATTTTTATTTTTTCTAAATCTGTTAATTGAGCCATCGTACGTTGCTCATCGTTTGGGATAAATATTGAATCGTATCCAAAACCCATTGCACCCGTTTCTCCAGAGGCAATGCTGCCATTTACTCTCCCTTGAAACACCTTAATTTTGTTTGGCAATACGATAACTGCAATTGCGCAAACGAAGGCAGCCTTTCGCATGTGCAATGGAATGTTTGTCATTTCATAAAGAAGCTTATCTCGGTTTTGTTGATCAGTCGCATTTTCCCCTGCATATCGAGCAGATCTGATTCCTGGGGCTCCTTTAAGAGCATCAACAATTAGACCCGAGTCATCTGCTAGGGTTGGAATATTGCTAATAGAGTAATATTCGGTAGCTTTGAGTGTCGCGTTTTCTTGAAAAGTAAGTCCGGTTTCTTCAACTTTTTGTGATATTCCTAGCGCCTTTAAACTTAGTGCATTTATCCTCATCGACTGAAGGGCACTAGCAAATTCCCGGTATTTGCCTGCATTATGAGTTGCTATTAGAAGTTCTATACTGCCTCCATGCCTATATCGTATGCTCCATTCCGAGCTGCGCTAGTTAACAGGGCTCTTTGGAAAAAAACATTTTGTGCTTTTGCCATGTTATCTTTTTTGCCTCTCCATGCATTTAATGGCGCTGATTGAAGCCCTCTACCATAGGAAAAACTTAATTGCCAAGGGGCGCCAGTTTCTTTGGCCTGCCTATTAATAGCATCTAAATTAATTGTTGCTTCACTATCACTTTGCCCGCCAGAAAGAAAAACTATACCTGGAACTGTGGAAGGTACCGTATTTTGAAAACAAGATACGGTGGCTTGAGCAACTTCTTCAGGAGTAGCACGATTGACGGCTGATTTTCCGCTCATAATCATATTTGGCTTTAAAAGCGTGCCTTTAAGTTCAACCTTACTATCTGCTAACTGCGCATAAACTTCTGTTAAAACAGATTCTGTAACTCTATAACATTCGTCTATATTGTGGGCTCCATCCATTAAGACTTCCGGCTCGATAATTGGCACAAGCCCAGCCTCTTGACTTAGGCTTGCATATCGAGCCAAAGCGTGTGCGTTTGCTTGAATGCAGTAATTAGATGGAATGGAATTTGCAATTGATATAACGGCTCTCCATTTTGTGAATTGTGCACCTGCTTTCGAATACTCATCAAGTCGTTCTCTCAATCCATCTAAACCTTCAGTTATAGTTTCATTCGGATGACCTGCTAATGGCTTGGCCCCTTTATCAACTTTGATTCCTGGGACTATCCCCTGATCCGTGAGAACCTCAACAAGAGGTTTGCCATTGGAATCTTTTTGATAGATAGTTTCATGAAACAGAATGACTCCACTGATATATTGAGAAATATTTTTGGTTTTGAATAACATTTCACGATAGTCGCGACGATTTTTTTCAGTAGATTCCGCATTTATAGAATCGAAGCGCTTTTTTATCGTTGGGGAACTTTCATCAGCAGCTAAGATCCCTTTGTCTGGAGCCACTATGGAAGCGGCTATTTGTTCTAAGCTTTTGTTTTTCATTTTTAATTCCTGGAATAAGTTAATATTAACTAGATTTAATAGTCTTAATAACCTGATTTACCAATCCCTTATCTCCGATAATTAATGGCACTCTTTGATGGAGCTCAACAGGTTGAATTTCCAAGATATTATTCATCCCGTCTGAAACAGCTCCTCCAGCTTGCACAGAGACGTATCCCAAAGGGTTGGCTTCATACATTAATCTTAGACGGCCATCCGTGTTTTTGGTATCCGCAGTGTATAGAAAAACACCACCTTTTATGAGGTTTCTGTGAAAGTCAGCTACAAGAGAACCAATGTATCTTTGCGAGCGTCCATCTCTCAGTTCATCTACGGCTTGCACAATTCCATTAATCCACCGTGCTGTATTCCCGTCATTAACACTATAGTAAGGAGTTTTATTTGGATAGCTAATGTCAGCTGAAGTCAAATGAAACTCTCCATTTGCGGGGTTCATTGTGAATTCATTTACTTTATCCTGTGTTGCTACTACTAAAACTGTACAAGAACCATATACAACATACACAGCTCCAATTTGTTCTGCTCCTGGTCTAAGCAATGACTCTGGACTTAAGGTCTTTGAGTTTTGCCGTTTCCAAATTCCAAATATAGACCCGATGCTTACAGCCACGTCTATATTAGATGACCCATCCAAAGGGTCCATTAAAACAATATAATCATGCTGATCGCTCTGGTCGCTATTTTCAAATAGTACCGGATGTTCAATTTCTTCACACCCAACCATTGCCACGTGCATCGAATCTTGAAATTTTCGCACAAATGTGTCTGAACTGATTGAATCTAATTGCTGTACAATCTCACCTTGTATATTTATATCACCAGTAGAGCCAAGCATTCCAAGTAAATTCCCATTTCGAATTTGACTTTCAAGCTCATAAGCGCCTGATGCGATAGCATTTATTACTGCTTCAAGACCATCATATGTGTCAGAACCTTTATATTGAGTTTCACAGAATTTAGTCAGCGTTATGTGTGAAGAAGAAGAAGAAGTCAAATTAGATCCTATTTTTTATCGTTACTATTCTAGTTTGTGAGTGTAACAATCGGTAAAAACCAGTGTCAAGGAATACGGAATTTTAATTGCACATATTTGTTTCAATTAACACGTTTTATACAGTATGATTATATTGTTTTACATTGGAGAAGTAATATTACTTACTCTAGTAATACATAAAATGATGATTTGGAGGGATGGCTGAGTGGTTTAAGGCACTGGTCTTGAAAACCAGCGTACGAGCAATTGTACCGTCGGTTCGAATCCGACTCCCTCCGCCGCTTCAAACAAACTTTATAGAAATGAAGGAAATGGTGTAATTAGTTAATTTATGAAACTGCATGAATATCAAGCAAAAGCATTACTATCTAAGTATGGAGTGCCGGTCCCTAGAGGTGAAGTAGCTTCTAGTTTGAGCGAGGTTCGCAGGATTGCCAAGAGCTTTGAAGGTAACTGTGTAGTAAAAGTCCAGGTACATGCAGGAGGTCGTGGAAAATCTGGAGGAGTCAAATTGGTTAAGGATGTTGATAGTGCCGTGGCAGTGGCTGAACAAATGTTATCTGGAAACATAGTAACTATTCAAACTACAGCAGAAGGCGTGCCTGTTAATGAACTATTAATTGAAGAAGCTTTAGATGTAACGAAAGAACTATACTTATCGATTCTTGTTGATGGTGGATTAGGAAGGGTGATTGTAATGGCAAGTGAGGCTGGAGGTATGGATATTGAGAAGGTTGCAGAGGATAGCCCAGATAAGATATTAAAAGAAGTGATAGACCCGAATATTGGACTAATGGCTTACCAGGCAAGGAACTTATCTATAGGTTTAGGTTTAGACAGGGAATTCCATAGCCAATTTATCAAACTTCTGTTGGGCGCTTTCAATGCTTTTATCCAAACTGATTGTTCTTTGATAGAAATCAATCCGTTAGTAATTACTTCTCAAGGTCAATTATTAGCTATTGATGCGAAGGCCAGCATTGATGACGATGCGTTGTTCAGGCAAAAAGATGAATCATTTAATTATGATTCTCGACAAGAACTTGAAATAGAGAACTTGGCTAGAGCTAGCGGGTTAAGTTACGTGAAGCTAGACGGAGATGTCGGTTGCTTGGTGAATGGAGCTGGCTTAGCAATGGCAACAATGGATGTCATTATGGCCGCCGGGGCGACACCAGCAAACTTTTTAGATGTTGGAGGTGGAGCAGATGTTAATAAGGTTCATAAAGCTGTTGATATACTGTTGTCGGACTCAGGGGTAAAAAAAGTTTTTGTTAATATATTTGGCGGAATATTGCGATGCGATGTTGTTGCAGAAGGAATAGTTGCTGCTACTAAATCGAGAAAAACCCATACACCTCCGATTGTAGTCAGAATGTTGGGTACCAACGCAGATGAGGGTAGAAAAATTTTAAAGGAAGCAAAGATAGGCGTGCATCTAGTAAATGATTTTACTGAGGCGACTAAGACTATAAAGTCTCTATCTTAATTTTAAACAATGAGTATTTTTGTAAGAAAAGACACAAGATTATTAGTTCAAGGTATAACGGGGAAAGAAGGAAGCTACCATACGGCTAGATGCATAGATTATGGAACTAATGTAGTTGCTGGGGTTACTCCTGGAAAAGGAGGACAGTTGTTTGAAGAGAAAGTTCCAGTTTATGACACAGTGAAGCAAGGAGTTGACGAAACAAATGCTAATACGTCCTTAGTTTTCGTTCCTCCAGCTTTTGCAGCAGAAGCCATTATAGAGGCCGTTGATGCAGGGATTCAGATTGTTATTTGTATTACTGAGGGAGTACCGGTGTCAGATGCTATAAAGGTTTGTGAATATGTTAACCGATCTGGGGCTCGATTGATTGGGCCAAATTGCCCTGGAATAATTTCACCTATTGATAAGGTTAAAGCTGGCATAATGCCTGGGCATGTTTATGCCCCGGGTCGAGTGGGAGTAGTATCAAGAAGCGGCACATTAACTTATGAAGCAGTGGGTCAGCTAACTCCACTAGGTATTGGCCAGTCAACTTGCGTTGGTATTGGCGGAGACCCTGTAAGTGGTTCAGATTTTGTAGATGTACTCGGTTTGTTTGAAAAAGATGAAGCTACTGATGCTATTGTCATGATTGGAGAAATTGGAGGCACTAAAGAGCAGGAGGCAGCAGAGTTTATTCAGTCTAATGTTTCAAAACCTGTAATATCACTAATTGTTGGTCAAACCGCCCCTCCTGGTCGACGTATGGGACATGCTGGAGCTATTATCACTGGCACTGCAGCGCTCGCTTCATCAAAAGTTAAATCATTAGAAAAAGCCGGCGCATTTATTGTTCCAAGCCCGGCTGATATTGGGACGACCACAATGGAAGCCCTTAGCCAAATTTAACTTTCTTAAGTATTAATTTTATATAAGACATGTCTGCTTTCTATTGCGTGAAAATAAACTTAATCAATTTAGTGTGAGTGATGGATGTGTCTAAGTAGCTGATTTACGCGTTGACAATCGTTTTTTATGAGGCCTATACTAGGCTTTCATGGGATATATGCGTGATGTTATGGGAGTCCAGCAGTTAAACCATACATACTCTCATCTTGCTGTTCCTACAATATATTTCAATGCGAAGTATCTGATGTTACCCTTGGAATTAGTTTTGTACGAGCATGCTGATTTTTGGCAAACGATATAATATTTCATGTGTGTAAAGGTGTGTTAATTGTATATACAAGTGTGTCTAATAAAGATCGATGACTAAGTTTATATTTGTTACAGGTGGCGTAGTAAGTTCAGTTGGCAAGGGCATTAATGTCGCATCAATTGGCCGACTACTAAAAAGTCGTGACTTGAAGGTGACTGTTCTTAAACTTGACCCATACCTTAATGTAGATCCTGGAACGATGTCGCCTTACCAACATGGGGAAGTGTACGTAACGAAAGATGGATCAGAAACTGATTTAGATTTGGGCCATTATGAACGATTTATTGATATGGATTTGACTAAATCTTCAAACGTCACTGCTGGACAAATTTATAGTGAAGTTATATCCAAAGAGCGTGGCGGTGAATACCTGGGGGGAACCATACAAACGATACCTCATGTAACGGATGCCATAAAGCAAAAAATTTCGATCCTGGCCGAAGAAAGCTCAGCTGACGTAGTGGTGGTAGAAGTCGGTGGAACAGTCGGTGATATTGAAGGGCTCCCGTTTTTGGAAGCTATACGTCAAATGAGAAATGAGGTTGGGCGAGATAATGTTATGTACATCCATGTAACCTTGCTGCCTTACATTTCATCTACTGGCGAGATAAAAACAAAGCCTACACAACACAGTGTTCGTGAATTACGTAGTATTGGAATTCAACCTGATGCTATTGTATGTCGAAGTGACCATGCTATCGACGAGGAAATTAAATCAAAAATTTCAATCCATTGTGATGTTTCTAAAAACGGGGTAATTTCATTGCCAAACGTCGAATCTGTGTATGAAGTTCCATTGATATTGGAACAAGAGGGGTTAGGTGACCTGATAGTTGATTGCCTCGCATTGCCATCGGCCATTAATGACATGGATAATTGGCGTGAAATGGTTTCGTCGATACACGAAATAAAAAAAGAAACAAAAATTGCTATAGTTGGTAAGTATATGGAACTGGAAGATTCCTATCTTTCTGTTAAGGAAGCGTTAATACATGCGGCAGCACATCAGAATTTATCAGTCAATATATCGTGGGTGGCATCAGAAGATATAGAAAAGCACGGACCTTCGGAATACTTGGATTCTGTTAACGGAATTGTGGTGCCTGGTGGATTTGGCCCAAGAGGCATTGAAGGAATGATTAAGACTGTAGAGTATTGTAGGGAAATGGATGTTCCTTACTTAGGATTATGTTTGGGTATGCAGGTAATGGTGATAGAAGGGGCACGGTCTATTCTTCAACTGAATGACGCAAATTCGTCCGAATTTGAGTTGGAAACACCGAATCCTGTGATCTACTTAATGAGTGAACAGGAAGGCCTTATGGATACAGGGGGCACGATGAGACTTGGGGTTTATCCATGTAAATTGATCGATGGATCTCGTGCAAAAAAAGCTTATGGTCAGGATTTAGTATACGAAAGGCATAGGCATAGATTTGAAGTTAATAACAAATATCTCGATAGTTTTGCGAGAGCGGGTTTCGAAGCAACGGGATTATCTCCTGATGGACAGCTGGTTGAAATAGTGGAATTTAAACATCACAGATTTATGCTTGGCGTTCAATTCCATCCAGAATTTCTATCTAGACCGAATAGGCCCCATCCACTATTTACTGAATTTGTAAATTCAGCTAAAAATACACTTAGAGAAGGTGGACAGCACTCAATGCTTCTTGATAAAAATGAGAGGACTCGCTTAAAGCGTATTCGAGGCACATCTAAGGATGCGCTGGCTGAAACGCAAAAACCTAGGTAACGTATCTACTATGTCATTTACTGTTAAACATAATTATGCTAATGTTCTGAGGTGCTCCTTTGCGAATATTTCTTGATACTGCCAATGTAGATGAAATACGACAAGCTGCTCGAATGGGAGTAGTTAGTGGAGTAACAACAAACCCCTCTCTTGCTGCAAAAGAAGGTATTGGCACTGCAGCAAACTATAGAGAAGCAATTCTGCAAATAACGGATATCATTGATGGGCCAATTTCAGTCGAAGTAGTTAGCTTAGAAGCGGAAGCGATGACTGAAGAGGGTTGGGGTATTTCAAAATGGCATCCTAATGTTGTTGTTAAATTGCCTAGTACGACCGCTGGCTTAGAGGCTATGCATAGCCTCTCTAAGGATGGGGTGAAAATAAATCAAACTCTTTGTTTTTCTTTAAATCAAGCAATATTAGGCTCACAAGCCGGATCAAGTTACGTGAGCCCGTTTATTGGTCGTTTGGATGACAAGGGGCATGATGGGATGGATTTAATTAGGGATATTGTGGAAGTTTTTAAAATACATCAAATAAAAACTGAAGTACTTGCCGCAAGCATTAGGAGCCCGTTGCATTGCATTATGGCTGCTAAAGCTGGTGCTCAAATAGCTACAATACCTTACAAGATTCTATGTGGAATGATGGAACATCCTTTAACGGATGCAGGTTTGGACAGTTTTACAAAAGATTGGGAGTATGCTTCAAAATCGTAATTAACCTGTAGTTAGACTTCTAGATTTATAATTTTTTAATAACTTATGAACCCAATATTACAACTACTTTACATTGATTATTGATTTGATTCAGATCCAGTAAATTTTTATACATTATAAGCACAACAAAGATAATATTTTGGACCTTTAGATTATGAACTTAACAGAAATACAACAATTAACAGAAGATGATATAAAAAAGATGGCTATAGAAGTCGGCATGCCTGAAAGTGGGCTTTCAGGTAGGCGCAATGAACTACTCAACAAAGTTTTAAACAAATACAGCGAGCGTGAAGACTTTAATATTATTGCAGATGGAATACTGTCAGTTCTAAACGATGGGTATGGGTTTTTGAGGCAAGTAGGTGGGCAGCAAGGATCTAGTGATGTCTATGTGTCACAATCGCAAATACGAAGATTTAGTTTAAGGACTGGTGATGAGGTAAGTGGACAAGTTAGGGCTCCAAAACAAGGGGAACGATATTTTGGTTTAACTAGAGTTGAAGCGGTAAACGGGATAGACCCTGAGGCCGCGAGGAATAGGCCTAAATTTGAGAAGTTAACCCCGATTCACCCTTTAGAGCAAATTAAGTTACAAACATCAAGTAAAAGTATATCTGCTAGGTTGATAGACATGTTGGCGCCAGTAGGTAAAGGTCAGCGAGGAATGATAGTTTCACCTCCAAAAGCTGGTAAAACTACATTGCTTAAAGAGATAGCTGCAGGAATAACAGAGAATTCGCCAAATATCCATTTGATGGTGGCGCTGATTGGAGAAAGACCTGAAGAAGTAACAGATATGCGAAGGTCGGTTAAAGGAGAAGTGTTTAGCTCGACTTTTGACGAGCCAGTTGAAGACCATACTAGAGTAGCAGAGTTAGTTTTAGCTAGATCAAAGCGATTGGTTGAAGCTGGTAAAGATGTAGTGATCTTATTGGATTCTTTAACCAGGTTAACGCGAGCATATAATCTTGCCGTGCCGACAAGTGGTAGAACTCTGTCCGGTGGAATAGACCCAATCGCCCTATATCCTCCAAAAAAGTTTTTTGGAGCAGCTAGAAATATGGAAGAAGGTGGAAGTCTAACAATTCTAGCCGCATGTTTGGTTGAAACTGGTAGCCGAATGGACGATGTAATTTATGAAGAATTTAAAGGCACAGGCAATATGGAAGTTCATTTAGATAGAAAGTTGGCTGAGCGCAGAATGTTTCCTTCTATAGATATACAAAAAAGCGGAACCAGGCGTGAAGAATTATTAATGAGCGAAGAAGCTTTAAAGCAGGTTTGGCTGCTGAGACGCATGCTAAGCATGGCGGATTCAAGAAGTGATGGTAATTCCCATGAAGTGATTGAGAATTTATTTTCTCGTTTGTCTAAAACGAAAAATAATGATGAATTCTTATCTAACCTGGGTCGAGAATTAGTAAAATAAGTATTAATAAATTTATCAAAATCGAGCCATTACACTGAAAAAGTTGCATAAAGCAGGAAATTCAGCGTAACTATACTTAAGAATTGGGCAAAAGTTAAGAAAAGTATAAAAAAATTGGGTTGTAAAACAAAGGATTAGTAGTAGACTTATTGCAAATCTTTGGAATCCATTAACTTTTAGAGGTAAAAATACAACAAAATCCTTACGTTACAGGCCTTGACATTAAGCTTGGGCGTAAGTTAAATTTAATGTCTCAGTAGCTCGTAAAAGCCGATTTATCGGCGTAAACAAGCAAATACATGAGACACGAGGAACGGAACATAAGCTTCCGGGACGCGCTTTATGCCGTTCTGAGAAATATTTAAGACTTTAGTGTGCATATCAAATATTTTAAGATAAGATATGCATTACGAGAAAAATTTCGGATCTTTTAATTAAGAACTACTAAGGGGGTAGGCTGTGAAAAGCAAGCAAAGACTGGCGATACTCTTCGGCGCTGTGGTAGCGTTGTTGACGTTGCTTTATGTGGTACCAATGTTTGGTGCTACTGGCACAATTCGCTTTCCGTCAACTGCAACATCTACGACAGACTTGTCATGGGTGCGTCAGGACGGATCGTTGATTTTAGAGGTAACTGATGCTGATTTAAATACATCAGTATCAAATGAGATCAGGATATTATTTAACCAAACATGTCCTGCAGGCACTCAGTTTAATTTGAGCACAGGTGGTAGCTCAAGTTCAACGATGGCAACTTTAAGCAGTACGGGCAACGCGCTAAGTGTTGTTCAGGCTCCTATAATTGACACTGACGGTAACGGTTCGATTGACTCAAATGATTTTGCGTTAACATCGACTAATTCCTTGAAGTTAATTGGTGCAAACGCAGGTACTGGCTTACTCACTTTTCAATGTAGTGCAGAGATAGCTAATATGGCTGTCGTCGACCTCAACTACTCAAGTGGTGACACTGACAAGACAGCAGCTTCTGGCTCTGTTACAGGGGATGTATATGTAACATCTGACGCAGAAACAGTTGCAACAACTGTGATGCTTGAGGAAACCACTAAGACTAGTGGTAAATTCCAAGGAACGTTGCTTCTTACATCAACAAGTTCCACAAGCTCACCAGTATGTAACACTGTCGCTGGTTGTACAGGAAATGACAAAAGAACTCAAACCATGGGTCAGACTTTGACCAGCACGTTTGGTTCCACGGACAATGACGCTACAGCTAATGCGTATACTACTCTTGCATCTCTAGTTCCTGAGGGACAAATAGAGAGCGGGGCATATGCAGTAGGTTCACTTAAGGTGAACACAGCTGACACAGTTACATACAAGTTTGATGATGCTACTTCAACTGGCACTGCCAGCCCAGTAAGCTCGACTATAACTGTAGAGACGACAGCACCTTCATATGCTAACCCGTCTCCTGCGCATAACACGAATACCAGGGATAACATGCCTGGTCTAGCTATATCCTTAACTGACTCACAGTCACTAGTATCGAAGACTGTGATGAAGATATTGATTGCTATCGACACTACAAACACACCAGATGGTGCGATAGATGACTCTGTGTTAATAACGATTGCTTCATCTGATTACTCGGCTATTACAGATGGGTACTCCATATCACAGAATATGTCGACTATTGACGGTAGTGAGCAGAACCAAGACCACATCATATATTGGTGGGCCGTTGGACAAGATGCAGCTGGGAACATAGTCGTTTCGGACGCAGAGCCAACTGTGCCTGTGACTGGAGTGGCTGACGCATGTACTGCGAAGACGTTTAGTACTGAACACGCAGATGCAACAGCTGATTCCATAAACAGCATCACTGTTACTACTTCTGCTAACGTTTACGGTTGTCAGGGATACAAGATAACTGTAGACAGGACCATTCCTAACCTAACTGGCGCTGTTGTCGGTCCATGGTGGGATACTACTAGCGTAGCTACTGATAAGACTGAAGCTACTGTTACAAAGACAAAGAGCACTGCTCTTAAACTACAGTTCGATGGAGCGTTAGACACGACAACAGTTGACGCTACTGACTTTACTGTAGCCGGCGGAACAGTAACTGCTGCAGAGGTTTTCGCTGGTGATTCAGATGCTGTATTCTTGACATTAGAAACAGCACTCGCACCAGATTCTAAGCCTAAAGTTTCATTAGTAGGTGAAGTGAAAGACTCCGCTGGTAACTCAGCAAGTGCAGATTCAATAACTGCAGCTACAGATTCTGTGGCTCCAGCATTGACTCTAAACGTATCTACTACAGCTACTCCGGATTCAACATCCACCGGTGGCGTAGTTAGACCTGTTACCAACGATAAGGCTACTGTAGCGCTTACTTCCAACGAAAAGGGAACGAACATTACAATTTCAGTTGTAAGGTTCGGAACTTCTGATGGAGCTACGATTACAAGGCCAACAATTTATCACGCTAACAACGTTTCTACTGAAACTGTTCTAACGCAGACAGGTGGTCCTACAGTTTGGGCAGCAACAGCTGACATGACTGGTGACGGTCTGTATAACGTAAGAGCAGCAGCAAGAGATTTGAATAGCACCAGTAACTATGGAGCAGCTGGTACAAGTTCAACAGCAGCAGTAGATATTTCTGCAGCAACAGTTGTTATGTTCGAGTTGGATACAGGAATTCCTACTCCAACAATCTTACCTAGCACAGCTGCAGGTACAGACGATCCTAATACAATCATTTCTGTAAACTTCTCTGATGAAGGTAAGGAATATGGTTTGACATCAGCAGGTGTTTGGTCAAATACTGCCTCAACAGTAGTAACTGATCTCGACACTCACGGAACGGTAACACTTGAGCATATCAAGCACACTACTCCAGCCGGAGTACAGACTGATATCACAACATCGTTCTCAACTGCTGACAACGTTAGGTTCCTATTCAAGGCTTCTGGCCTAGCAATAGGTATACATAAGATCGACGTTAAAGCTAAGGACGTCGCTGGAAACAAAGTGACCTTCACTCAGCACTTATTTACTTTGTCGCAGAGAGCAGACACTGAGATTCCTTTGACTCCTGGTTGGAACATGATTAGCTTACCTGCTGACCCATCGGATACTTCCGTTGATTCAGTAATCGGAACTGCACCTGTGACTACGGTTATGGCGTACGACCCGACTACTGCAGCAAAATGGCTGATCGCATCGAGAGATTCAGCAAGCGACACGTTTACAGGAACATTGACTGATATGATTTCTGGACACGCTTACTGGGTACTTACCGATACGTTCCAGTCAATTAAGACATACATAGCAAGGTCAGGAGTATCTTCAGACGATGCAACACCTTCGATACCTGCAACTATTAGCTTAGTTAAAGGTTGGAACCTAGTTCCAGTGTTGGATCTAAGTGGATCCCTAACCTATGCGACCGGACAGAATTCGAGTGCTTACTTCTGTGGTGCAGTAGCTTGTGGTAACGCAGCTAGCACAACTAAAGTAACGACTGTCTACTGGTACGACACGTTGAACAGTAGGTGGGTTAAACTCGACCTTACTGACTCAACTGCGGACTACGCTGATGATGAAGAACATGTCAGAATCGGTCGAAGCTACTGGGTATATGCTTCAGATAGCGGAATAATCACTCCGTAATCGAAGCTAAAACCAGAAAGGTCTAGATAAATAAAGACCTCCCTTCTCCAAACAGTTGTGGGAAGGGAGGTCTTTTTAATGTACTCTTATTAGAAAGAGAATATTAAAAACCCCTTTCAGTTTTACGATAGAATTAGTAAGCTCCACTGAAGATATGAACCCGGAGGTCAAATTGGTTATATCTAGTTATAGAAAGATAGCACTTCTAATGATGGTGCTATTAATGACGCTTCTTTACAGTCAAATACTTTCAGCACAAGAGATACCGCAGTTTCCAGACGCTTATACCGGACGTGCAGAGTTATCTGATGGCTCAAAGATGCCAGATAATGTTCAGATTTTTGTAAGGGTATTAGAGTATGAAAGTGCGCCTGTTCCAATAGTAAACGGGGAGTATGAGTATTTGGCCGTTTTCCCAGGAGGAACAAAGTACCTTAGTAAAGTTAACAACAATGGTGAATGTTCCCTCATAGCTCTAGTCGTAGAAGATTATGATCGAAATAACTGCGTATTGTTTTACGCTGTTATTTATGATGCTAGTGGTGACGTGATAATTGATAGTGTCCAAGCGTCAGAAATCCGTCCTTACAAGGGATTTCATATCGACCTAGATTTTACGCTGACATTTGATAGGGTGCCTGTTGTACCTCCCACTCCTACGCCTGTACCTCCAACACCTACTCCTACACCTGTTCCTACTCCTACGCCTGTACCTACAGCCACACCCGTTGCAGCTCAGCCTACTATACTCGGAGGGACGATAATTGTTGCAGGCTCACTAGTCCCTGCAAACGCAGAACTAATTGCTGTGGTTGGTGACTACACTTCAGCTCCCGCATTTATCATAGGCGATGAATTTAAAAATTTAGTTATCGACCCGGTCGATCCAAAATATATTGATTTAGAAATAATATTTTTACTTGACGGTATTCCTTCTAGGGTAACGGTACCTTTTGAAAGCGGAGGCCGAAACAAAGAACTTGAACTCATCTTTGAAGGTATGCCAGCGCCAACAGCGGTGCCAGCTAAGGCTGAACTTGAATCGACAAATACAGCTGTTCCGCCAACGCCTGTGCCTGAACCAACCCAAACGCCGGTAACTCTTGCAGCTACTCCAGTGGTTGTGGCTACTGAACCCGATGAAGAGACAATAGTGGTTCCAGAAGAAGAATTTTTCGGCACATGTACAGCTCCTGATCAAAAATCAGTTCCTGTCGAGCAAAGTGTAGCTAACGGGTTACTAATACTGGCTCCATTGGGGCTGTTGTGGGCGTATCGTCGGTATCGCAAGAAATAGGCTTATTTCTAGAGACTTAAATAACATAAGGCACCCCACAGGTGCCTTACTGTGTTTAGAATCCCTCTATGTCGAAATCGCGGGTTAAAAATGACTGTGTATCATCGAATCACATGACCTAGTTGGATCGATATCAATTTATATTAGTGACTCCCCTTTTAAGTCAAATGAGGAATATAATATAAGTTCGTGCGATTCATTTTTACTTTTCCAAATGACAAATAATAAACATGACAACTAAAAAAAGAGACTATTATGAGGTGCTAGGAGTACCTCGCGCAGCATCTGAAGAAGATATTAAAAAGGCTTTTAGAAAACTAGCTCTGAAATATCATCCAGATCGCAATAAAGCAGAAAGTGCTGAGTCCAAGTTTAAAGAAATAAATGAAGCTCACCAAGTTTTATCTGATTCATCTCTTCGAGCCAAATATGATCAATTCGGACACCAAGGCGTGTCTGATCAAGCTGGATCTGGTTTTGAAGGATTTGATAATTTTGCTGGATTTGGAGATATATTCGAAACGTTTTTCGGAGGAAATGCTGGACATCAGGCTGGTAGCCGAAATACCCAAGGAGCAAGCCTTCAAACTTCTGTGACAATTGAATTCCAAGATGTTGTTAATGGAATCGAACGAAAAATAGACCTTATTAGATCTGAAAGTTGTAGCAAATGCAGGGGATCTAAATGCGAACCAGGATCAGAGTTAAAGTCATGCTCTAGCTGTAATGGACAAGGCAGGGTTAGAAGAGCCTCCCAAGGCATGTTCGGACAGTTTGTTCAAGTAGTTGCTTGTAATGGGTGTTCTGGAGAAGGGCAAATTGTAACTAATCCGTGTAAGCAATGTAAGGGCCGTGGTTTTGAGCGCCAAAAGAGAAAGTTGGCTGTTACAATTCCAGCCGGCATTGAGGACGGGAATCAACTCAAGTTAACTGGAGAGGGTGAAGCTAGCGCAAATGGCGGTAGGCCTGGCGATTTGTTCCTATCAGTAAATATAAAGAACCACCCATTATTTATACGTCAAGGTAATGATGTAAAGCATGAGCAAATCATTGATATTGTACAAGCTAGTCTGGGAAGTAAAGTTTTAGTGACTACGCTAGATGGTGAAGCAGAATTAGACATACCTGCGGGCATTCAATCTGGTCAAGTCATCAGGTTACGTAATAAAGGCATTCCTTATCTTAGAAATCCAAAAAAACGAGGAAGTCAGTTAGTTGAAATAGTAGTTGAAGTACCTCGAGCATTATCAAAAAAGCAACGTGAAATTTTACAATCATTTGGTTCTACACTTGACAGCATGGATGATCGTTGGTCAAAGAAAATAAAAGATGTAACTAAGGGTAAATAAAGTATTAAACTAAAATAATTGAGTTTAATGTTTATATTATTTGAAGAAAAACCTCAATGAATCCTGATATTACATGGATCGAACTTAGTGTTAAAACCCATTCAGAATTTGTGGAGCCTATATCCGAACTGTTTAGTACATATGGCGACGGAAATAATGTTGTTGAGATTGAGGGTGGATATAACCCTGATGAAGGAGAAATTCCGCCATACCAAGGTTGGGTAACAGTTAAAACATATATTCCTAAGGATTCTACATATTTAAAGAAACAAGGTGCAATTCAAGCTGGTATAGAACTTTTCAGGTTAGTAGGGCAAATACAGTCGCTAAAATGCAAGGAACTATATGAAACAGAATGGAGGCAAGCGTACAAAAAACATATTGGACCCATTACTATTGGTAAAAGAATTGCTATCGTTCCCAGCTGGGTTAATGACTATAATCCAGGTTGTCGATTTGTAATTAAATTGGATCCTGGGTTAGCTTTCGGGACTGGGCATCACCCCACTACAAAAATGTGCCTAGAGTTAGTTGAAAATTTAATAGAGCCTGGTTCAACAGTTTTAGATTTGGGCTGTGGCTCTGCCATTCTCTCAATTGCAGCAGCGAAATTAGGCGCTAAACAAGTTACAGCATTGGACATTGATCCACAGGCCATTAGGGCAGCTGAACAAAATGTCATAGATAACGATGTTGGAGGTATAGTCAACTCCTATCTTGGAAGTTTAAATGATATTGGAGTGCAGAAAAAATGCCAGTTATTGATTGCGAATATATCTTCAAAAGTGATAATAGATATTTTACCTAAAATCAGTGCGCATTTAGATTCCGGAGGGAAAGCGATTTTATCCGGAATTGTTGTTGATAGAAAGAAAGTAATTGAGGGACATATAAGAGATGCAGGCTTTCAAGTCCACAACGATATAATCAGTGAAGATTGGGTGTGCTTTTCAGTTTATAAATAATATCAAAGAAATAAATTAAGGGTTTAATTCCATTCTGAGACTGGGTTTCGACCCAAAAGGGCTGACATTGCATCTTTTATGGAGAGGCTTTCATATAATATGCCGTAAGTACATTTAGTTATTGGCATATCTACTTTTAGCCTTCTAGACAACTTGATTACTGCAGCTGTGGTCATTACACCTTCAGCAACTTGGTTCATTGATTGCAATGCGTTCTTTAAGTCCATGCCTGAAGCCAGTTTGAACCCGATTGTACGGTTTCTGCTTAATTCACTGTAGCACGTGGCTATCATGTCACCCATGCCTGCTAAACCAGCAAGGGTTAATGGGTTACCTCCTGCTGCTGCTGATAATCTGACCATTTCAGCTAAACCTCTGGTCACAAAAGCTGATTTGGCGTTATCTCCAACTTTCATACCGTCACATATTCCAGCACCTATCGCAAAGATGTTTTTAAGTGCACCACCTAGTTCTACTCCAACTATGTCATTGTTTGTATAAACACGAAATAATTCAGAACTGAATACATCCTGAATTCTTTTAGCATGGATTTCAGAAGCGCAAGCTATAACCGTGGTTGATGGTTTCCCTTGCAAAATTTCGCTTGCAAGATTTGGTCCTGACAGAACACATAAAGTTCCATTCCAACCAACTTCTAATTCTTCATGTATCATTTCAGTTATACGGAGACCAGTCGTTATTTCTAGTCCTTTTGTCGCACTTACCAAAATAGCTTCAGGTTTAATGAAACTTGAAATGCAACGGATATTTGCACGGATAGTATTGCTTGGTACGGCTATTACAACTATGTCTGCAACTTCGATGGCTATTTTGGGAGAGGATGTTACTGTTAAAGTACTTGGGAATGGGACACCGGGAGTAAATCTGCTATTTTCACCTGCCTTGATTAGTGTTTCAGCTTCCTCATCCGTTCTGGCTAATAGTCGAACTATGATACCTTTTCTTGCAAGTAATATTGCTAGAGTAGTACCCCAACTAGTTGTTCCTATAACAGCGACTGTTTTTGTTTCTTGTGTATTCATGTTTAAAACATTTATTAGGTTTACTTTAAATTTTTTATCCTTCTCTAAATTTACGTTCCTCCCCTTTTATTAAACGTTGAATATTGTCAAAATGTCGTATGACTATAATGGGTCCACCAATTGCTCCAAACCATATGAATTCTGGTGGAGGTGCGCCTCCGGGAAGATTGATTTTAAATGCGGCAAAAATTATTAAAGCTAAGCAACCAATACTGGCCCCTATCATTGATCCAATAGACATATAACGAGAGATATAAACTATACTTAGGCCAATTACTGTCGCGATTAATCCTGCCCAAGGATTAAGTATAAATAGTCCGGCCCAACCAGTGGAAATTGCTCTACCTCCACGAAAGCCAGCAAATACAGGAAACATATGACCTATTATGGCAGCTAGTCCGGCAGCAGATTCAGCTCCCGGGGTGTCTGTCAATATTCTAGCTAGGACTATCGCAATTACAGCCTTAGACATGTCTAGAATTAGCACGGTGAGACCTACTTTTTTTCCAGAAACACGTATCACGTTGGTCATACCTGTTTTTCCACTACCGCTATCTCGAACGTCCACTTTAGTAATTAATTTTGTTGCTATAAGGCCAAAAGGAATAGATCCAAGAACATATCCAACTACGATAAAAACCAAATAGTCCATTACTGCTCTCCTCTTCCTTTAAATCGCATTTTTAAAGGAGCTCCTTCAAAACCATAGGCTTTCCTTATACTGTTTTCTAAGTACCTGCGATATGAGAAATGAACTAAGTCACTTTTATTTACATAAAAAGTAAATCCTGGTGGGCCACAAATATCTTGAGTTACTCCAAATACCTTCAATCCATGTCTTGGATTTGATGCTGGGGGGTGATCGGCAACTGCATTAAGTACAGTTCTTCGTAAATCATATCTTGGCAGACTTTGACTCCATTGTGCATGTACTTTAAATACTGTATCTAGCATTGAATCGAGGCCAGTTTTGTTTAAAGCGGAAGTAAACTGTATCGGTACAAAATGAATAAACTTCATTTTTTCTCTAATAATCTTTTTTGCGTCATCTTTTGACATTCCTTGGCTTTTAGATAGATCCCATTTGTTAACCACAATTACAATCCCCCTGTATGCCTGTAGTAAATAACTGGCAACGTGTGAATCTTGACTTGTAGCTAATTCTGATGCATCTAATACTAATAAACATACTTCTGAGCGATCCACAGCCCTTATTGATCTAATTACGCTGTAATTCTCTATTCCAGGTTCGACACTTCCCCTACGTCTTATACCGGCAGTATCAATTAGCAGTATAGATTTATCTTTATGGCTAATTGAGCTATCTATAGCGTCTCTAGTTGTTCCAGGCACGTGACTAACAATCGAGCGATTATCACCCGTTAATGAATTTAACATTTGCGATTTTCCAACATTTGCTCTTCCAATTATGGCCAAACGTACGTCTGACTCAAATTCATTATTTAAATCGTTATTGGGCAGCCGTTCAATTACGGAAAGCATTAAGTTGTCAACTCCATGGTTGTGGTACGCACTAATGGGTATAGGATCTCCCAATCCAAGTTTATAAAATTCAGCCGTATTAGCTTCCCTTTGAAAGTTATCTGCTTTATTAACCGCCAACACTACTTGATTCCCTGCGACTCTAAGTTTTTGAGCAACTTCTACGTCATCAGGAGTAATGCCTGTATTTGCATCTGTGGCGAATATAATTACATCCGCATCTGAAATAGCTACGTCAACTTGCGATTGCACTTTATCTAATATCTCAGATGGAGTAGATAAGTTGGTATTGGCGGATTCAAGACCGCCGGTATCAACTAGCAAGAATGTTGTGTCCGCCCATTCCGTTTGAGTAATTAGGCGGTCACGCGTTGTTCCGGCAATATCGGATACTATCGCCTGCCTGTCACCAATAATTCTGTTAAATATAGTTGATTTACCAACATTTGGACGACCAACGATAGCCACTAAAGGGATAGCATGATTTTTCATTTACTTATTACCTATTTTAATAAGCTTGACAGGATTGCTTTTTGCATATGAAGTCTATTTTCTGCCTGATCGAATACAACGGATTGTGGATGATATAACAGCCCTGAAGATATCTCCTCGCCGTCGTGGGCCGGCATGTCATGCATAAATATCGCTTCATTTTTTGCCAAGTTTATTATTTCTGGAGTGACTTGATATCCCCCAAAGTCTTGTATTCTTTGTTTTGATTGATCTTCATCGCCCATACTAACCCAAACATCTGTATAAATTACATCTGCCTTTTCGACAGCAGCATGTGGGTTTTGGTTCCATTCGAGATTAGATCCAGTCTTTTGTGCTTGTGCGAGTGCTGTTTTCCAGATGGCACCATCAATTTTATACTTTTCTGGACTACACATTGTAAAGTTTACCCCAAGTGCAGCTGCACATAATGCCAAGCTTATTGCCACATTGTTACCATCTCCGATAAAAACAATCTTAGTATTTTCAATATGACCTAACTTTTCGTCTATTGTTAACATGTCGGATAATGCTTGGCAAGGATGTTCTATATCAGATAGAGCATTTATTATGGGAATAGAACAACTCTCCTCAAGTAGTGTAAGTGTTTCATGATCGAATACTCGAGCAATTATCCCATCGAACCATCTATCTAAAACATTTGCTATATCTTTTACAGGTTCTCGGTTTCCCATGCCAATATTATTATTATCTAGATAAACACAATTACCTCCTAATTGCTTTATTCCAAGTTCAAAACTAGCTCGAGTTCGAAGCGAAGGCTTTTCAAACAACAAAGCCAAGGATTTATTTTTAAGCGAGTGTTCAGAAATCTTCTTACCTGCCTTAAGATCTTTGGCTAGTAATATAAGATTTTTGATCTGATTATTAGTTAAATCAGATATAGACAATAAATTTTTCATCAAACAATTTTCCTTAAGGCCGGATAATAAGTCACAATTTCCTAAAACCGCAAGGTAGAAGGGTGAAGTTAAATGATTATTAATAGATAATATTATCAATAAAGTCATGTATAAAGACATTAAAGCAAAAAGTGTAGCCTTAAACGGAAGCACAATAGAAATCGAGTGGAGTGATGGAGAGGCGTCTAAATACAATGCAAGAGATATGCGTCTTAACTGTGGATGTGCGGAATGTGTTGAAGAATGGAGTAAGCGGCAAATCCTGGATCCAGCATCTGTACCTATTGATATAAGAGCGGAAGATTATATTTTGGTGGGTAACTATGCAATACAATTTCTGTGGAGCGACGCGCACTACACTGGTATATACCCATTTGACGTCATTAGAAAACTTTTTCCATCTACTGGAAATAACGTTTCCAAATGCGAAACTTAAAATCAATGTTTTTCAATATCAATCTAATCGATGAAGTTAAGACCTAGAATGAAAATGAAACTTCCAAACGCAGCATTTTTTGATCTTGACGATACGATTTTGGGAACGACTGAATGCTCTAATACCTGCTGGAAATTATTGTCAGAAGAATATGCTTATATATTTCAACAAAATGGTCATCCAGATATAAGTCCAGAAGATATTGTGAGATCAATCAGCAATTTTCGTTTGTGGTTTTGGTCTGATGAAAATCGTAATCAATCTGGAAGATTGAACCCGGAACAAGCTCTTTTAGAAACTATTAAAGGTGGATTAGAGACGCTTGGCATCAAAGATTCAGCAATAATCGAGTCAATGTCTCATAAGTGGGACAATATGAGATGGGAAATTTTAAAGCCATTGCCAAAAGCAATTGACACTATAAAAGAATTAAAGTTAGCCGGCGTTAAACTTGCGTTGATTACAAATGGAAATGCTCAAATACAGGCTAAAAAAGTACAAATCCTAGAATTGCAAAATCTAATGGACCACATACAGATTGAAGGCGAATTTGGTTTAGGTAAACCAGATCCAGAAGCTTATTTGAATGCTCTAAAAGAGCTTAATGTAGCTCCTGAGGAAACTTGGATGGCAGGGGATCATATAGAGTTTGATGTTATAGCTCCAATGAAGTTAGGTATCTACGGTATTTGGGTAGACACAAATAAAATTGGACTTAAATCACACAAAGGATATTCTCCAGATTTAGTGGTGGAATCTATATCTGAATTGGTTTAGATCACCTTATTAAATTATAAAATAAACTATCTTACAGACAGTAACATCAGAGAACATGCATGGCTGAGCATTGAGGATCAACTCATCTTTACTATCTAACTCAATATTAGAGGTAGATATGAAGTCGGATATATGTCCACTACAATAGTTGTCAGTAATACCATTAAAAGTAGTGTTTTATGGATGGTAATTTGTGTCTGGTTCGCGAAATTAAAGATACCCATAGCCCATCAGATAATCGCGAGTTTAGGCTCCGTTTTATGAGGTACTTGTGAGGTGACAATATTCTCCTGTTGATCTAAGCTCAAACCCCTATATCTTTCTGCCGCATCTAAAACCATAGGTAAAAGAGACGGCTCACCACAACTCGGGGCGGTATGGATAGACTGAGATAGCTGCCACCATAGGGCATTGTCAATTGATTTCTGGTCTCTGTGAGGGTCGTACCAGGTTCCTAAATCTGGAACAGAATCACCCCATCCGCCCCTAGCAATCATTTTTATGGCCTGGATACCAATATCTTTGCTATGACAGATAGATATTAATTTCTCTGCTTCATTTCGGTATTCGGTATTTGAATACATGGTAGCGTTGACGGGGAACATAATTGTATCAAAATCGAACCTTTTTATAGCTTCGAGATGAGTTTTTGGAACTGTCGGACCATGACCGGTTATACCGAGCCATTTTGTAAGTCCTTGTTCTTTCATTTCAATCAAAGCTTGTAGAGCTCCATCGGGGCTCATTACAAGATCTAGAGTTTCGAGATCTATCACTGAGTGCAACTGAAAAAGATCAAAGGTTTCCACTTTCATCCTTTTCATTATGTCTTCTATATTTCTCCAGGCTTCATCCCTTGTCCTCATGGGGGTTTTGGAACCCAAAAACATTTTTTTCTGCAGATCTGGCATCCATGGAGCAATTCTTTCCATAGCATTTGAATAACCGGGAGCAATATCTATGTGGTTTACTTCATGATCTAAACATAACTGGATGACATCATCTGCGTATTTCTGGGTTAATTCACCTATTGAATATGAACCAAAAGTAACTACGGTACTCTCATGACCTGTTCTTCCTAGCCGACGTTTTTCCATGAGTTAACTCCCTTTGATTTAATGATCTAGTATATTTTATCTAGAATTTAACCGAGGTACAGAAAATTTAAATTAATCGTAAGGGAATACTTATTTTGTTTATCGTATAACTAACAGACACTGGGGGGATGTGTTGGAAATAGTGGAATCAATTAATAAATCTAGATTAATGTGTTGTCTATGAGTCTTGTATTTCCACAATAAGCTGCTATTAGGGCTATTGCGGGACCATTAATATATTCAATTTCACTTAGTGATTCAGGGTCACAGATTGCCAGGTAGTCTACGTTCAGTTTGTGCTGAATCAAGACACGTTTCATTTCAGCTTTAATTTGACCTGTAGACTGTTCTCCATTTAATCTTAATTCACGAGCTACTTGTAATGCAGAAAATAAACCTACGGCAGACTGTTTCTGTAGTTCAGTTAAGTGAATATTCCTGCTAGATTTAGCGAGGCCATCTGCGTCTCGACAGGTATCTACTGACACCAGTCTAGTTTGTATATTAAGATCTATAATCATACGCTTAATCATCAACAACTGCTGGATATCCTTTTGCCCAAAATATACAAAGTCTGGTTGGCAGATGTTAATTAACTTGATAACTATAGTGGCTACACTATCCAAATGGCCTGGCCTAGAAGCGCCTTCTAGTCGGCTGCTTAAGTCTTTAACATTTACAGTTGTTGTATATGATTGAGGATACATTTCCTCTAGGTCAGGATTAAAAATGAGGTCAACTCCATTATCTTCCATAATTTCTATGTCTTGAGATAGGTTTTTAGGATAATTTAAATAATCGTTTTTAACATTAAATTGAGTTGGGTTAATAAATATAGAAGCAACAACTGTGCCGCAATTTGCCCTGGCTTCTTTTAATAAAGCAACATGACCTTCGTGTAACGCCCCCATCGTTGCTACTAACCCGATAGGGCTAGTAGCATTAGATAGTAAATTCCTGAATTCACAAACTGTTTTTGTTATTTTCATTATTAACTATCATATTGGACAGAAAAACTATGAGAATTATTTGGAAATGTTTTACCCTTTACTTCATTTAAATATTCTTTCAATCCGTTACGGGTTTGTTCGGCCAGATTAACGTATTGTTTGGTGTGTTTTGGAGTGAACAATTCGAATAATCCCAAAATGTCATGCATTACCTGTATCTGGCCATCGCAATCAATTCCGGCGCCAATTCCTATTGTGGGTATTTTTAATTTAGAGGTTATTTGTTTTGACACCTCTGTGGGAATTAATTCTAATACGATTGCATATGCTCCAGCATGTTCTAATGCTATTGCTTCATCAATTAGCCTATCTGCTTGTTTTTTCGATTTACCCTGTACCTTATGTCCGCCAATTTGATTAATTGATTGTGGGGTAAGTCCGATATGTCCCATTACGGGAATTCCGCAAGACACTAAGAGTTTCACGGTTTCACATATGTGATGACCGCCTTCAAGCTTAACGCTTTGTGCTCCGGCTTCTTTTAAAAACCTGCCAGCGTTTAGAATAGACCTATCGATACTAGAATTGTAGCTAAGAAATGGCATGTCTGCTACAACATGAGTGCTTTTAGCTCCTCTGACTACCGACCTTGTGTGCATCAGAGCTTCATCTATTGTTAAAGGAATAGTTGTGTCATTGCCCAACATGATTTGACTTAAAGAATCCCCGACAAGAATTGCATCAAATCCTATGTCATCTATTATTCTGGCAGAAGTGAAATCGTATGCTGTAACCATAGCTATTGGTTCATCATGTTCCTTCATTTTAGAAAGTTTATGAATACTAGTTTTCATTTGGTACCTCCTCAATATGCCCGAGTGAGGGCCGACGCGTTAACTAATTATATTTAATTATATTGGATATTTATTTATATATGTATTTAGTAAATTTTTCATTACTGTTACATCTTCAGTTTTACACACGCCTCTTTCAGCAGCAAACTTAATGCCGGCTAACGCAGCAGTTGCGTACATTTGCATTTCTTGTATTCCTACACTTTTCATGGCTTCAAGGTGTTTCTTTATTGTATCTACATCACCTCTAACATATGGGCCAGCGATTCCATCTGGAATGCCATTAGCTTCTAATGCATCTGCTACTCCTCTAATCATAGGAATTAAGGTTTTGAGAGCTTCATTTCTTTCTACTCCAAGCCTATCTTGCCAGATTTGAGCAATTACTGCTATTTGACCCATTAATACTCCTCCAAGGGTCACTGCCGATGCGTGATACAGAGGTTTATCAGATGACTGTAGGAATATTGGCCTTCCGCCCAGATCTAGCGCAAGTTGCGTTAAATAGTCTTTTAACCTACCTTCTCCTTCAATACCAAAAGTCGATCCGGGCAAAGCAGCTAATGCGTCATCAACACCTGCAAAAGCTTGAAGAGGGTGGAAACTTCCAGTGAATACACCTTGCCTCTTCGCATCTTTTAAAATATCTAGCGAACTAACACCAGAACAATGCACTACAGCTTGGTTAGATGACCATTTTATTGAATTAACTACAGGCTCTATTGCACTATCGAACGTAGTAATAAAAATTAAATCTGCCTGAAGCGCTGCTTCAGAAATTGACTCGTAGGATACGCAGCCATTAATAAGACTTGCTAAAGCTTTTGCAGAACTATATGTCCTGCTTGATGCTGCAACCACAGAATACCCTGCCCTAAATAGGGCTACTGCCAACGTTTTACCAACAGCTCCACACCCAATGAAAGCAATTTTAGTTGATTTATCAAAATCCATTTAATCTCCTTAAAGCTAGTTAGTTGTTCTTAAATTGTCTATAGAATTTATATTACCGATTGTTGATGCTAATTTAACTGACCTTAAGATTGATTCGGCAACACAAACGGATGCTGCAGCAATTAAACGATCCATATCAGCACTTACGTTGCTTTTACCGGTAGATAGGCAAAAAAAAGTGTCTCCATCATGACTAGTATGTGATGGTCTTACTGCTAAAGCTAATCCATCATGTGCTGCTGCTGATAGTTTTTTTGCTTGAGATTTAGTTAATTCGACGTCTGTAGCAACTACGCCAATTGTAGTGTTGCTTTCTACTTGTCTTGGGGGAGCCCAATTGGTATCTAATATACATTCCATAGGGTTAAGCATTCCTGTGTGATTTTGGTCAAGTGGTCCTGCAATTAAGTTGCCAGTTTTATAATCGAATACTCCTCCGATTGCATTTGTTGCCACTATAGCAGCAACCTTGGATCCATCGCCCAATGTTATTCCATAGGTGCCTATGCCGCCTTTTATTGCTCGTTCCATTCCCATTAATTTCGCCACAGTGGCACCGGTTCCTGCCCCTACTGTACCTTCCTGAATGTGTTTATTATTTGCTGCTAAACATGCCTCGTACCCTGATTCAAGATTAGGAAACTTATCAAGTCCGATACTTAAATCAAATAAGATTGAGCCAGCAACGATAGGTATTAATGAATTTCCAGCTTGGTGACCTATGCCACGAGTTTTTAAATATTGGATTGCTCCGTCAATCGATTGAAGGCCAAATGCACTGCCACCACTGAGCACAACACCATGGATTAGAGGAACACTTGTCGTCGGGTCAAGTACGTCGGTTTCCCTCGACCCTGGAGCGCCTCCCCGAACATCTACACCCCCTACTGCCCCTGCTTCACATAGCACAGCTGTACAACCTGTAATTGAATCAAGATCCGTGTAGTGGCCAACCTTTATCCCAGGTATGTCAGTGATTGATAAATGAGGTGTTTGATTTTCTGGCAGTGTCAATTAACAATCCCTTCCTTTTTGATCTTAAGTGTCCATTAATTTAACACTTAAGTATCCATTTTCGATACACTATTTTGCAAGTGCAAGTTTTCAACATCGATAAATCTAACCAAGGTGTTACAATTACCCCTTTATTATTTAAATAAAGGTTATATTTTGGATAATCAAATTTCTAAGTATGATGTGGTAATTATGGGTAGTGGCCCTGGTGGTTATGTTGCAGCTATAAGGGCTGGTCAATTGGGCATGAAAACTGCCCTCATCGAAAGGTCTGAATTAGGCGGGATATGCCTGAATTGGGGCTGTATTCCAAGTAAATCATTGCTTCGTAACGCTGAAGTTTTAAACTTAATAAATGAAGCTGACAAGTTTGGCATTAAAGTATCTGGGGTAGAAGCAGATTTTTCAAAAGCTATAACGCGTAGCAGAGAAGTTGTTGGGAAATTAACACGAGGAATAGGGCATCTTCTTAAAAAAAACAATGTAGATTTGTATGAAGGTTCTGGTTTATTTTTAACCGAAAACACGTTAGTCGTTGAACCTGGGCATACGAAACTTGAAACAGATAATGTAGTAGTTGCTACCGGGGCCAGGCAAAGAGATTTACCATCAATAAATATTGATGGAGATGTAGTGATTACAAGCAGACATGCCTTGGAACTCAAAACATTGCCTAAAAGTATTGTGATTATTGGAGGAGGCGCTACTGGAGCAGAATTTGCTTATTTATATCGCTCCTACGGAGTTGAAGTTACGATTGTGGAAATGATGGATCGCATTCTTCCTCAGGAAGATCAAGATGTAAGTGTGCAATTGACACGCTCGTTTGCAAAAACAGGGATTTCAATACTGACGTCTTCCCAAGTGCAAAGTATTTCTAATGATAATGGAACCGCACTTGTTGCAGTAAAAACTGAATCAGAAGAATTGAAAATTGAGTGTGAAAAAATATTGGTAGCGGTTGGAGTACAGCCAAATTCTGACCAGATTGGATTAGAGCAGACAAAAGTAGATACGGAAAATGGATTCATTACAATTGATGATCAGATGAAAACGAATGTTGACGGCATTTATGCTATAGGTGATATTACTGGTAAATTATTGCTGGCTCACGTGGCTTCTGAGCAAGCGATTATAGCTATAGAAAATATAGCTGGTTTGGATCATGCTACATTAGATTATTCTCTGATGCCCCGCGCAGTATACTGTAAGCCTCAAGTAGCCAGTTTTGGTTTAACTGAAGCTCAGGCTAAAGCGAAGGGAATCGAGGTTAAAATAGGTAAGTTTCCACTATCTGCATCTGGCAAAGCTTTAGCTTTATCTGAGACAGAAGGATTCATTAAAGTAGTAGCAGGCGCGGAAATTGGTGATATATTGGGAGTGCATATGATAGGCGCTGAAGTAACGGAACTTCTAGGAGAAGCTGGAATGACAAAGATGTTAGAGGGCACCACAAGTGAATTGGGGTCATTAGTGCATCCTCATCCAACAATTTCTGAATGTCTCAAAGAAGCTGGATTGGCAACTGAAAATTTAGCTATTCATATGTAAAACATACGGATTAAACTTTTGGAGAGTTAGCAAATATGCCTATAAGTTTAGATAAACAAAATGCTTTAGATATATATGAATCATTGACTCTAATAAGACATTTTGAAGAAGAATGTTCTACTCAATATATGCAGGGATTTATTAGAGGTTTTTTGCACTTGTATATAGGGGAAGAAGCTGTTGCTGTCGGTACCATCTCAGAATTGGATGAAGACGATTATATTGTTAGCCATTATCGTGATCATGGACATGCATTAGCTCGAAAAATGGACCCCAAGGCAATAATGGCTGAACTAATGGGGAAATCTACGGGAGTGAGCGGTGGTAGAGGTGGATCAATGCACTTATTTGACGTATCAAAAGGCTTTATGGGTGGTTATGCGATAGTTGGAGGACAGTTACCAATTGCGGTAGGTATTGGGACAGCTATAGATTATCAAAATAATGGTAAAGTGGTGATGTGTTTTTTGGGAGATGGAGCTGTAAATGAAGGATATTTTCATGAATCTCTCAACTTGGCATCATTATGGAAATTGCCGGTAATTTTTATATTAGAGAATAATCTTTATGGAATGGGGAGCCACATAGATAAGACTCATGCGACTGGCCATAACCTTTATTTGTCTGCTGATGAATATGGCATTCCAGCAGTGCAGGTAGATGGCATGGATGTCTTGAAAGTTATTTCAACAACTAGATCGGCAATTGAAAGAACTCGATCCGGTGCAGGTCCAACATTAATTGAGGCTAACACATACAGGTTTGTGGGTCATTCAATGGCTGACCCACAAACCTATAGAAATGTTAAAGAATTAGGCGACTGGAAGACAAGAGACCCAATTAGTCGTTTTGTTAATTATTCTTTGAGCCAAAATATCTTTGGCCCAGATGATATAGCTGTGGTAGATGAGAGAGTCAAAGAAATTATCAAAGATGCAGTTGAATTTGCCAAGCAAAGTCAAGAACCAGAAATCGAATCAATGTATAGAGATGTATATGAGTAAATTAACACTAAGAGCAGCCATATCTAAAGGATTAGAAGAAGCCCTATCTTCTGATGAAAATGTTTTTCTTTTAGGGGAAGACATCGGTGAATATGGAGGAGCTTATGCTGTGACTAAGGGGTTGTTAGACAAGTTTGGGGAAAAAAGAGTAAGGGATATGCCTATTGCTGAGTCAGTAATTGCTGGAACTGCTATTGGATCTTCTATGGTAGGCCTTCGTCCAATTGTAGAAATAATGACTATTAATTTCACCTTACTTGCTATGGATCAAATTGTTAATCACGGAGCAAAAATTCGTCATATGTCAAATGGCCAGCTCAGTGCTCCGTTTATTTTACGAACGGTTACTGGAGGCGGAGGTGGCTTAGCAGCGACTCATTCACAAAGCCTTGAAGGGTGGTATGCAAACGTTCCAGGACTTATAGTTGTGACTCCGTCGAACCCATATGATGCTCTTGGATTGTTACGTTCTTGTTTAGAATCCAGAGACCCTGTGATTTATGTTGAGCACTGTTTATTATATTCTGAAATAGCCGAGGTGCCGGAAGAATATTACACAGTGCCTGTAGGAAAGTCAGTAGTATGTAGAGAAGGTAAAGACGTTACTATAGTTACGTATTCTGCAATGGTAAGAGTGTGTTTAGAAGCTGCAGATGAATTATCTAAATATGGCATCGAAGCAGAGGTGATAGATTTAAGGTCTCTAAGACCTTTAGACACTGAGACCTCGGCGAAATCTCTCATGAAAACAGGTAGAGCTGTAGTTGTTGAAGAAAACTGGAAGACCGGAGGATTTGGAGCTGAAATTAGTAGTAGTTTGCATGAAAACGCCTTTGACTTCATCGAATCTCCTATAATTCGAATTGCAGCAGAGGAAGTACCAATACCTTATAGTCGGAACCTTGAATCCAATGTAATCCCAGATTCCAGTAAGGTGGTTAATAAAATCAAAGCGATGTTTGAAATTTGATTAAAAATGTTAATTGGAGTTTAGTCTTATGTCTGTTGAATTAAAAATGCCTCAAATGGGTTACGACATGAAGGAAGGCACTATAGTTAGATGGTTAATTGAAACTGGGAGCCATGTAGATAAAAATGAAATTGTAGCCGAGATTGAAACAGATAAAGCAGTTGTAGAATTCCAATCTTATCTTGATGGTTTTATTACGCAGATTTTGGTAAAAGAAGGGGATACAGTTCCAGTAGGTACCGTTATAGCTTTAGTCGGTTCTAAAGATGAAATCGTTGCCAGAGAATCTGAAAATGTTGCGGAAGAAGCACAAATAAAGAAACAGGACGCTGAAGTGGAAGAACAAGTAGAAGAACCGATTCTATTTACGGAGAATACGACTGATCTAAATAATAAGTTTGATAAAGTTCCAGTAAAGGCGTCTCCAGTTGCCAGAAAATTAGCTAAAGAAAAAGGGTATAACTTAAGTGATATTACAGGGACTGGCCCGGCTGGACGTATAAGCCGTGAAGATGTTGAGTCGTATGTGCCTTCTAGTTCCAATGTACAAAATATAGCTCCAGTAATTCGTGAACCAAGTGAAACAGTTCAATCAGATGAATCAATAAATGAAGAGACTTCCGCTCTGACAAAAATGCGTCAGCAGATTGCTAGGGTTACCGTTAGAAGTAAGACTGAGATACCACATTTCTATATATCTGTAGATATTAATATGACTAACGCGATAGAGATGCGTGGACAGCTCAATAAGAGTGAAGAGTATCAGGGCCTGGAAGTTTCACTCAATGATTTAATATTAAAAGCATGTGTGAATCCTTTGATTAAATATCCTAAGTTCAACTCGTCATTTTCGGATAAAGGTATAGTTACTCATTCAAAGATCAATATAGGCATTGCCATTTCTCAAGAAGCCGGTTTAATTGTGCCAGCTATCATGGGGATTCAAAATAAATCATTAAAAGAGATTTGCATTGCCAGTAAAGATTTAGTACAAAGATCTAATGAAGGAACAATCACTACAGATGAATATGCCAGGGGCACTTTTTCTGTAAGTAATCTTGGAATGTTTAATATCAAATCTTTTGTAGGCATAATTCATCCTCCTCAATCGGCGATGCTTGCTGTGGGTAGGGCAACTGAGACGCCTATTGCCGTTGAGGGGAATATTGTGATAGCGAATATAATGACTGCAACAATATCGGGTGACCATAGAATAGTTGATGGGGCAGAAGCAGCTTTGTTTATTAATGAAGTCAAAATGATATTAGAAAATCCATATCAATTATTGATATAGAACATGAATAAAAAAATAGACATGTTAAAACATCCAAAAATATATCTTACTACTCGTACGTCGGTTGATTGGGATCAAGTGGCTGAGTTTTTAGCTGATCAAGGGGTACCTCCAATACCAGATAGTATTAGAGCGGGAAAAGATGAATCTGCTGCAGTTGTAGAGATTTCAGCCCGGATGTGCTACATGAGTTACGGCCGTGGTAGAAAGGATATAGCTGACTTTATAAACAACCTTTTGTACCGTAAAGATGGAAGCGTGCTAGAACATGTTAACTTTGGATTTGTTATTACAGGAATATCACGGAGTTTAACTCATGAATTGATTAGGCATAGAGCAGGGTTTGCGTATAGCCAACGTTCCCAAAGGTATGTCGATGAATCTGGAGCGTCTTTTGTTATACCTCCGGCTTTAGTAAATGAAACTTCAAGCAATAATAAAGTGAACGAAGTGTTTAATAAAGCTATGGAAAATGCAGCAACCAGTTATGAGGAACTCGTAAATTCATTAGAAGAGTCATTAGAAGAAAGCTTATTCGAGAAAAAGACGGATAGACGTAAAGCAATACGCCAAGCTGCTCGCTCGGTGTTGCCCAATGCTACTGAGACAAAGTTATTTGTTACTGCAAATGTGCGAGCTTGGAGGCATTTTATCGAAATGCGTTCTACTCCTTACGCTGATTGGGAAATTAGGCGAATGGCTATACAGATATTAAATTTGTTAGTAGAGGAAGCTCCTTTACTGTTTGGGGATTTCAAAATTGAAGAATTACCAGATGGAACATCTATAGCCACACCATTACATTCCAAAGTATAGAACTGTAATTAAGTTAACTCTCTGAGGGAGAATTATAAGATCCTGTTACACTTGCAGAGTTTTCTGCATCTAAATGTTTTTTATGGTTCCACGCCATAAAAATTGTTGGGATTAAAGCTATTGTAGCGGCTACAACAGCAATAATGAAGAACTCCGTAAATAAGTTCATTCCGATATCCATTACCTCTCCAGAGTAGGCTTCTATGTTTGCTAGTGATACGTCGGACGATTCACCTTGAGCTGGTATAGGTAACGGTAAACCTGAGACCAGCGTAAAAAACCTTTGTGAACCCCAAGATGTGATTGCAGCAAGCCCCAAAGTCATGCCAACAAGTCGCATGGCTGTTACAACTCCAGCAGCAGCTCCCCTATCTCCATGGCTAACAGGTTCAGTAGCAGCTAAGGCAATAGGTGATATGAGAATTCCGAAGCCAAAACCAGTAACTACAAGAGGGATCGACATTACAGGATCTGATATCGATAGTGACCACCCAGACATTTCATAATACCCCCAAATTGTTAGGATTAATCCAAGCAACGCAGGAATTCGGAAATCCATTTTCTGACATGCAATTCCACCAAGTATTGCCCCTATTGGCATAGCAATAGTCATTCGCATCAACCTTAAACCGCCTTCTAAAGGTTCCTGAGCCATAACTGTGGTTGTCATGAATGGAATTGTTACCATTCCAATTATAAGAGCACAGCCAACCAGTAAATGAGAGAGATTGGCCGCTACGATTGTGGGACTAGCAAACATTGAGTTGGGCAATAATGGCTCATCAGCTGTTTTTTGACGCACTATAAAGCCAATTAAAAATACTGCAGTCAGTATAAACAGTAGAACTAAGATGAGGTCTGGACGATCTATTCGTGATAGAGCTAAAGTCAGTGCGGCTAATGAGAGGGCTATCAATATGCCGCCCATATAATCCACTTTAGATTTAAATTTAGGGCTAGGTTTTAAAAACATAAATAAGGGAATCAGAGTCATAATCCCTAAAGGAATGTTCATCCAAAAGACCCAAGGCCAAGTTAGGTATCTTGCTACCAGACCTCCCCATAAAGGGCCGATTACTCCACCTGCTTCAGCGGCACCAATAATGAGTCCCAAAGCAAGGCCTCTTTTCCCTGATGGGAAAAGATCGCCTACTATGGCTATTGCAACAGGTAGCATTGCTCCAGCCGCCATAGCTTGAAACACTCTAATAGCTATTAACCATTCCATGCTTTTAGCCATAGCTGCAAAAGCTGAGAAGATCATAAAAATAACCATAGCGACACTAAACACACGTCGATGTCCCCAAGCATCAGACATTCTACCTATTAATGGCATTGCAGCAACGTATCCAAGAAGATATGCAGTAATAGTCCATGATGCTGTATCTAACTTAGTTATGGGAACACGAAAATCAATCATGATTTCAGTTAGCACGGTTACCATAACTGTTTGATCATCCGCGGCTACAAAAACGCCAAACGCAACCGGTATTAATGCAAGATACGGGGATACCCGCCTGGAGTTTTGCCCGCCAGTTTTATGGTTATTTTGTGATTCGATCAAAATATTTGATTTATTCGGCGTCAGCTACTGATGGCACTTCTATTTCAACGGGAACATTGAATTTACTCATTGTAACGAGCCTAATAGTACCATCGATATCGGATTCCTTCGCTTTTCCAATAAATTTTATCTTACTTAATGCAAAGTTTGTTTTGCTAATAGTGGCTTCGACCACTACATTCTCAGCCTCAAGGGTTTCACCTAAAAGTGAGCCTAAATAAGCAGTTGCTAATTCGCCCCTTATTTCATAATTAGATGAATCTAGAGTTTGGTCAGTCAGGAATTTTGAATCAGTCATTTTCTCTAATAAAGAAGCCATTCCTTCGCTGGAATTGAAAAACCCTCCTAGATTAACAGTTGGTTCAATTTGTTCCCAAACGCCTGTTAATGGGTTTGTAAGGTAGTTATCTTTACCAATTGCTACCAACATTGATCTTATAGGAAAAGCACCGAACATGCCTATGAATTCTGCTTCCAGCAAGTCAGGTGGCTGGACGTCACCCGAAACCTCTTCCACGTCTAACCCAGGGAGGAACTCCGTCGCACCTATTTCGTGAGTCATTTTAAACCGAAAAGAGGTTAAGGTAGTCATGTACTCACCTGAGTTGCTAATTACTTGAGAAACAGTCAATTCAACAACTTGAGCATCAACTTCAGGTTTTATTATTTCCTGCTTTGAACAGCCAAAGGTAAGAGTTAATGCAAGAAGTATCATCGTATATATATATATGTATTTCATTTTTTACAAACCACCATAGTATTTTAAAATAAGTTTGAATCAGATTTATATTTACGGATCTGAACAGTCTCGGATATATCCACAATTGAAGCAACGCAATTTACAATGAATGCCTAATAGTTTAGAACCACAAATATCGCATATTCTAGCAATTAAATAACTCATATGATATCCACCTGCTTAAAAATAAAAGATCCCGCCAAATACGGCGGGATCTTTATAATTAGTCAATATAAATATTTCTACTTAGTTTAAATTGCTTAATTATGCAAGATAATCTGCTCTCCTAGTTCTCATGACTATCGCTCCGCCACCGATCACCATAAATAATGCAAAGACTAAACCTAAACTTATAGAGTGATAACTTAAAAGGTAAGATATATAAGTATCTCCTGTGCTTGGTAGACCTAAGCCGAGACCAGCGCTTGATGCGGCAAGCTCTCCTTCACTCAAAGAATATGTTGCCATAGCCTGAGCAGCTGTATAGGCCTGGTTAGCACCACCTTCATTTGCAACTGCTGCGATAGTACCATCGGCATTTGCGTCAACACCATTTAATGCGCTTTCCAAATAACCTAGCGCAGAGGTTAGTTGAATTTTGACAGATTGGGCAGTTGTTTTAGTTGTAGCAAAATCAATTTGCGTTGAAGCAGCAGCAGCCCATGCATCGATGTTGTTTTGAGTACTTGCTACATTTGCAGCATTTTCCGATACCGTAGTGTCACTTGGCGCTTGCGATGCAGCGAGCGCAGCGTGATTAAGGCTAGCAGAATTGGTTAGCACGGAATCAATCGCATCTTTAGCACTGTTAGCGTTACTTGTTACATCTTCTAAAGTGCTTGAGTCCATAGCTTTATTAAGGTGTCCTATTGCTGTGGATAAAGAACTTTGTAAGTCCGTTATAATTCCGGTTTCTGATCCACTAGGCCATTCAACTAGTAAATGGCGGACATGAGTAATCACGTCCAGGGGAACCCGGTGACTGTAAGCATAAATGCCTGAACTTTCTGTATCTGGAATTCCAGATGGCTCGACGGTTACAACAAATTTATTGTACCCAGCTACAAGATTCTCGCCAGATTTAGATGTATAGGTATGGCTTATATCGCCACTTTCTATGCTCAAAATACCGACGTTTAATAGTGTAGAACCATCATCACTGATAAGCCATCCTTCTAATTGTTTTCCAGTCTCTTGTGCAGCCACTTGCTCCATTGTTATGGTCAGTGTATCTCCAGGCAAATTAGTGTCTGAAATTACAGCAGTCCTTGTAGGCAAACTTGATGCCTCTTCAGCAAGAACTATGCTGGTCGTAAAGACCAAGCTAAGCACTAGGAATAGGAAAACTGCGACCTTGGTCGCAGGTCTATTTATGGACATATTGCTAAAAACCCCCTGTTTCGACATGCCAATATGACGCCATATCGATCACGAAACGGTATCATATTACAGGTATTATTGCACCTGAGAGCGCCTACGCATAGGCGAGCACGGAGGTATTTTAGCATAAACTCCACGAATCTCTCAAAAGAATCATACTAATTTCGTATTAGAATCGTATGGTTTCTGAATAAGATTTTCATACTTTTAGCTTTTTAACGACTGTGTAGACTGATCGAAAGTAAATGACATGAAAAAGATTCTTTCAATAAGTTGAAAAATCAATATTTTTACAAATTTTCTAATATGGAGATGATATTGTTCGTAAAATCCAAATGTTTGTCTATGGAATTGACATAAAAACGTTTGAAACTTACACTCATTTCTATGAAAAGATTACAAAACAAAGTAACAATTATCACGGGAGCATCAAGTGGAATTGGCGCAGCAACAGCTAGGCTTTTTGCTGATGAAGAAGCGAATGTGTATTTGTGTGATATTCAAGATGAGATGGGCGAAGAATTGGCAACGGAAATAGTGAAGTCAGGCGGAAAGGCTAATTATTTTCATTTAGACGTCAGAAATGAGGATGAATGGACGAGCGTCTTGAATGAAATAGCGAAAATCCATGGAAGGATCGATGTTTTGGTTAATAACGCGGGTATTGGAGGTGGCCCGGTACACCTGAAAGTTGAAAACTACCCCGTTGATCAATGGGACAAAACGATTGCGATAAATGCTACTGGAGTATTTTTGGGAACGAAGTATGCTGCCCGCTTTATGAAGCAGGCAGGAGGGGGGTCAATCATAAACATCTCTTCAGTTTATGGCCTAGTTGGAGTACATAGAGGGGCTTCATATTCTGCCTCCAAGGGCGCTGTACGTATTTTTACAAAAGCAGCAGCAGTTCAGTATTCAAAAGATAGGATCAGAGTGAATTCGGTCCATCCCGGATTTATAGATACCCCTCAGGCATCAGGGCTTTTAAGCGACGAGAAAGTCCGTCAGGAATTGATTAGCCTGACTCCAGTTGGGAGGCTTGGCACAGTGGATGACATCAAATATGGGATCCTTTATCTTGCATCTGATGAATCTAGCTATATGACAGGATCTGAATTTGTAATTGATGGAGGAATTACAGCAAGATAATATTGTTAATTAACAGAACTAATGTTGCCTTCAGAAACTTTAAATATCTTCACATTTGATTTACTAGCTTTCGGTATATAATCCATGTCTGATGTCGTAATGAGCGATTGTTCATAATCTGTAATTAGACTTAAAACCATTTCGCGCCTATCTGGGTCTAATTCTGAAAACACGTCGTCCAGCAAAATTAGTGGGTTTTCAGATCGAACATCCGATAAGTATTGTGCCTCTGCTAACTTTAATGACAGTGCGGCAATTCGTGCTTGCCCCCTTGATGCAAATCGAGCAGAGTCGATGTCATTAATGGTTATTTTAAAGTCATCTCTGTGCGGACCTACTGTAGTAAACCCTTTATTTATATCTTTATTCACGCTGTCTAATAATTTTTGTTTTAATACACCTGATACTGTAGGTTGGTCAGACTCCGGTAGTTGCTCTCCAGTTTCCGTTAAATAAATTAAATTTAAACGCTCCTTTAAAGGTGATAGTAAATTATGTTGATTTACAGAAAGATCAGATAAATTTTTAATTATCATTGACCTTGTATGAACTATATATCCGCCATCTGTAATTATATGTTGATCCCATGGTGTTAATTCAGATATTTGTGAAGTCCCGTTTTTTATAGATCTAAGCAGATGGTTTCTTTGCAATACAGTTTTTTGATATCGTTGTAAGGCCCTTAAATATTCACGATTATGCTGAGAAATTAACATATCAAGATATCTTCTTCTGATTTTTGGTGGGCCGTAAATTAATTCAAGGTCTTGTACTGTAAATAAGACCGCGTTTACTTCACCTATAAATTCAGATACTTTTCTGCGGACTCCATTCACACGAAATAATTTCTTTAGAGATTTTTGTTTTAACGGGCCATTACCGTTGTATAATTGTTTATTCTTCAGCTGCATGATGTTGTCGATTTCGAATATGTCAAACTGGATTTTTGTTGATTCATTCGATCTTCGGATATCAGCTGATACTTTAGTGTGAATATCTAAGGGTTGACCTACCGCATCATGCCCTGGAGAGTTAAATCTTATTAGATCTTTATCATTAATGGCTCGTTGAGATTTACAAACTGACAATATGTGAATTGCCTCAAGTAAATTACTTTTACCATTTCCGTTGTTACCATGGATTATGGTTAGGCCAGGCTCTAGAAATAATTCAGCGTTCAATAAATTCCGGAAATTAGATATTTTGAGATGACTTAAATATATTTGTCAGCCTCCAGCACATAAGATGTTTACAGCTCATTATTTAACAACAAAGATTGGATTAAACCTATAAACTGGGTCTCATTTAATGTAGTTATCTGAAGCAAGTGTGCTTGATCTAGTTTTGAGCCAGGATCTGAGCCAACAATTATAAAATCTGTTTTCTTTGAAATCGTACTAGTTACTTTGCCACCTAGAGTCTTGATTCTGTTTTGTATTTCTGTGCGGCTGAAATTTTCCATTCGACCGGTCACTACAAAAATTTTATTTAAAAACACTTGATTCTCTAGTCGATAAGTATTCGCAGCCTCCAGGTTTAATCCAGCTACCCTAAGTTTATTAATTAGTTTTATATTAGAAGTATTCGCAAAGTAACTTAATATCGATGAAGATATCCTAGGGCCTATTCCAGGTACATTTTGAATTTCTATCTCTGACGCCGCTATAACTGAATCTATGTTCTGAAATCTTTGCGATAATAGTTCAGAAATTTCTGGGCCAACGTGTTTAATTCCAAGTGCAGTTAAAACTCTTTCCAATGGTTGTTGTCGACTTTCGTTAATAGCTGTTAATAAATTGTCAAGTGAAGTCTCTCCGATCCTCTGAATTTCCATTGCTCTATCCTTATGATTTTTTAAGTCGTAAAGATCTGATACATCTTCAATTAATTTTTCTGTCATTAATACCTGTATTTGTTTTGGACCCAACCCTTGTATATCCATAGCGCCCTTAGATACAAAATGTTCAACCATTTTACTTATCTGGGCATGGCAGCTACTGTTTATACAATACGACAGCGCTTCATCTTTTGATGAAAAAATCACATGATTGCAAACTGGACAGTTTGTTGGCATTTTTAATTCAGTTTCTATCCCTGTACGTTTACTTGGAATGGAATGGACTACTTGGGGAATTACTTCACCGGCTCGCTCAACAATTACTGAGTCACCAATTCTTAGATCTTTGGATCTAATGTAATCTTCATTATGTAAAGTGGCATGTTTAATATTAGCTCCTGCAATTTGAACGGACTTAAGTACCGCGTAAGGGTTTATACTACCTGTTCTGCCCACATTAAATTTAATATCTAAAAGAGTGGTTTCTTTTTGTTCAGATGGAAATTTAAATGCTATTGCCCATCTGGGTTCACGGCCGATTTCGCCTAGATGTTTTTGGAAATCTATACGGTTAACTTTGGCTACGACGCCATCGCAGGCATAATTCAATTTTGTTTGTGCTTCTACATATTCAGAATAGTATTCGATAACTCCATCTGTTGAATTCACAAGTTTATTGTGTTCATTTATATTGAATCCTAGGTCAAACAAATATTCCAATGATTGATATTGAGTTTCACATGGTAAGTTACCCTCGACATAGCCTATTCCGTATATGAATATATCTAATGGACGTTTCGCAGTTTCCGCAGGGTCAAGTTGTCTTAATGCACCTGCGGCTGCATTTCTTGGATTTGTGTATTCACTTAATCCGTCAGCTGATCGAGTGATATTAAACTCTTTAAAATTCGATATTGGGAATATTACTTCTCCTCTGACTTCTAGAACTGAGGGATAATTCCCTGATAGATTTAAAGGTAGATGTTTAATTGTCCTGAGATTATCAGTAACGTCTTCTCCCTTATTTCCATCCCCCCTTGTTGCCCCCTGAACAAAATTACCCTTTTCATATATTGCTGAAATTGCGAGTCCGTCATATTTAAGTTCGCATACAAAGTCTAGTTCGTTAGTTAGTAACTTGGAGGCTCTTTCTTTCCAAGATAAAAACTCATCTTGGTTAAAAGCATTTGCCAAGCTTAACATGGGTAGTTTATGGGTTACTGCTCTAAACCTTTTCGAAGGAGGAGATCCAACTAGTTGTGTAGGAGAGTCTGAAATAGCATGTTGCGGATATTGTTCCTCTAGTGATTTTAGTTCACGCATCATAGAGTCATATTCAGAATCTAAAGCATTCGGAGAATTCTCCTGATAGTAGAGAATATTGTGTTTATTTAATTGTGAACGCAGTTCTTCAATTCTTATTCGAGGTTGGTTTTCTGAATCTATCTTTTCGGTCATCGATTTTTTGTATTATCTATTCCACATTCCAGTGCTGAAGTACCGTTCACCCAAGTCATTGAATATAGTCACTATAACAGCTTTATTTTCTTTCTGAGCTATCTGATTAGCTGCCACCAGATATGCACCAGAGGACTGTCCTACAAAAATACCTTGAGCGGCTATATCATGTGCCATATCGATTGCTACATCAAGATTTATCGACACCTTTTGGTCGATTACTGTTTCATCCAGAATTTCTGGCACGATATTATCTTCGTCAAGAGGCTTTAATCCTTCTATACCTCGCCAATCTTCTGGTTCTATGCATATTATTTTTATATTTTTATTGTGCTGCTTAAGTTTTCTTCCGACACCTGTGATCGTACCGCCTGTACCAACTCCTGCAACGAAGTGAGTTATATTTGGAACTTGGCTTAAAATTTCAGATCCAGTTGTTTCGTAGTGGGCTCGCCAGTTATTATCGTTGGCGTATTGATTACAGAAAAAGTATTTCCCAGGGTTAGCTTCATATCGTCTTTTAGCCTCTCTCATTGCTTCGTCATAGCCTAATAAAGGATCTGTTTCAGTTATCGTTGCACCATGCGCCTTCACTCTTTTCTTCCGTTCCTCACTAGCATTGCCTGGCATCACTAGCTCAACTTTATATCCTGTAGCTGCGCCAATCATTGCATATGCAATCCCTGCATTTCCAGAAGTCGAATCCAGAATAGTTTTTGAGCGATCTAAAGTTCCTTCAATAATTGCGCTGGCTATCATCCTAAGAACTGGACGATCTTTTATTGAGCCCCCAGGGTTCACGTTTTCTAATTTCACGTAAATAGAAGAATCCTCATTAAACTTAGGAAGTTTTAGATGCACCATAGGAGTATTACCGATAGCTGATAGAAGAGGATAATCCGATAAAAATTTATTGTATAAAGTGTTGGAGTTCAAGTTAGTATTCCAGATATAAGCATTATGTCAGAATAACTTTAGTGCTGCTTACAAATCAATCCTTTGCGGGAATTGCTAATAAAGTTAAATACGTTCAATTAATAGATAAGACGTAAAGTTTTGGCAGTTCGGCTATGTTTATGATTAGTAAGCTTAAATTCTTGTCAGCTTAAACGTCCAGGTTTTTAACATTTAGAGCGTTATTTTCAATAAATTCACGTCTTGGAGCTACCATGTCTCCCATTAACAAAGTAAATACTCGATCTGCCTCATATGCATCTTCTACAGACACTTGCAACAGTGTTCTCTCGACTGGGTTCATTGTCGTGTCCCATAATTGATCAGCGTTCATTTCGCCTAAGCCTTTGTATCTTTGAATATTTAAGTTACGCTTGCTTTTTAGCTGGAGCATTAAGCCTTCTCTCTCTCCCTCACTATAAGCGAAAACAGCTGATTTACCAGATCCAATTTTGTAAAGAGGCGGTTGTGCAATGTATAAATGCCCATTTTCAATCAATTGCGGCATATGCCTAAAGAAGAAAGTCAACAGAAGTGTCCTTATATGCGATCCATCGACGTCTGCATCACACATGATAATAATTCGATGGTATCTTAGTTTAGGTAGGTCAAAGTCTTCATCCATACCTGCCCCTACGGCAATTATAATGTTTCTTATTTCTTCATGAGCTAGCATTTTATCTGCTCTTGCTTTTTCAACATTTAGGATTTTACCCTTAAGGGGCAAAATAGCCTGGGTAAAACGATCCCTACCCATTTTTGCGGTACCCCCTGCTGAATCTCCCTCTACGATATAGAGTTCACAGTTCTCAGGGTTTTTATCTGAGCAATCAGCTAGTTTCCCAGGTAACGCGCCTCCATCCATTGCATTTTTACGTATAATTAAATCACGAGCCTTACGGGCAGCTTCACGAGCTCTTTGGGAGGTAATTGATTTTTCTATAATTCTACGAGCTTCTTTAGGATTTTCCCCAAGCCATATTGAGATTTCTTCTGATAGAACGCTTTCTACCTGAGCCCTTATTTCTGGATTTCCCAGCTTACCTTTGGTTTGGCCTTCAAACTGTGGATCTTGTAACTTCACGCTGATCACTGCTGCTAGGCCTTCACGAGTATCTTCTCCGGCAAGGTTGGCTTCATTTTCCTTAATAACATTATGCTTTCTTCCATAATCGTTCATGATTCTAGTAAGCGCAGATCTAAGGCCAGTTAAATGCGTGCCTCCATCGACAGTATTTATGCAATTTGCGAAAGACAATACGTTTTCAGTAAAACTTTCATTGTATTGGAGTGCTGCCTCTACAAGGGTTCCTTCAATGTTTTTCGATACCTTAATAGGTTCAGAATGTAATCTTGCCCGACCACCAGTTAAGTCTTCAACGAATTGAGCAATACCACCTTCAAACATATAGTCAACTTTTTTAGCTCCATCTATTAAATTTGCATGTAAGTCGCTAGTAAAAACGATATGTAACTGCTCGTTAAGGTATGCCATTTCTTTGAATCGTTGCGAAAGAATTTCAAAATCAAATCCGAATGTCCCAAAGATGTCTTTATCGGCGACAAAGGATACTGAGGTTCCGGTCTCATCTTGATTAGATCCATTTGAAACTTCAACTTCAGTCAGCCTTTTACCTTTTGAGAAAGTTTGCCGATAAAGCTTAGAATCTCGTTTGACTTCTACAATTAACTCTGTTGACAGGGCGTTAACAACAGATGCACCCACTCCATGAAGACCTCCAGATACAGCGTAAGCCTTAGAATCAAACTTACCTCCAGCATGTAGCGTCGTCATAACGGTTTCAATAGTAGATAGGCCTGTCACTTTATGTTTATCTGGAGGAATACCTCTGCCATTATCAGAAACAGTAACTTTGCCTGTTATATCGATATATATTTCTATTTTTGTACAATACGGCTTACCGTTTGGCCTTTTTGCCATAAACTCATCAACTGCATTGTCAACAATTTCATAGATCAGGTGGTGCATGCCCCTTTGGTCGGTGCTACCTATATACATTCCAGGCCGTTTTCGAACAGCCTCCATCCCTTCAAGGACTTGTATATCTTCTGAGGTGTAGTCGCTATTCGATTCAGCTTCTCTGCTTGTATCGTGATTAGTCATATAATGCTCCAGAAATTAACCTATAATTTTCATACTAATTTTACCTTTTTCTCAGAATATTTTCAAACAATTTTCATAATTTTGATACTAACTCAAGAGTATCTGCATAATGGGCTGTTATTGACTCGCCTAGTAGCCTATATTAATATCGTTTCAACGCATCTTTACAATGATGTGTTAATAATCTACAACTTAATTGAAGAATTAAGGTGAAAATGGCTATTATATTATTAACTATGCCATTGGTTTAATAAGGAAGCCGGTCAAATTCCGGCACTGTCCCGCAGCGGTAGGCCATGGGAAAATCCTGGCGAGTCCGATCGACCACCTTAGTTCGGTAGTTCGGTGTTTTTTCTTCGAGAGTAAAGTTACAGGCACTAAAATAAATTATTATTTTAAGCCCTACTAATGTCTCTAAGTAGGGTTTTTTTATTTTAATAGTTGAATGTACGCCTTGGGCTAATTTGCGTTTAGGGGTATAAATTTTATAGGCGTTATGTTTAGATTCAAATCCTCACTTAAAAGTTATTTTCAGATAATTATTATTGCTTGTGTTTTCGGTTACTTCTCACTGATCCTTGCATCACTAGCGTGTAATGATGATGGCCTTAAGGTAGTTGAAAATATAGATCAAGATCCAACTGGACAATATGAAACTGTAACTATATTAGACGGAATGGGGAACGAGGTTGTTTTCACCTCTCCACCTCAGCGAATAGTGGCGTACGACTCAGCAGCAGTCGAGATCTTATTTGCTTTAGGCGAAGGGAGTAGGATCATAGGGACTCATGATTTTGTTGAGCACCCTAAAGAAGCAAACAATATTAAAAAGTTAGGAAGCGCATTTGAAATAAACGTAGAGACTATTTTGTCCCTAGATCCTGACTTAGTTTTCCTATTTTCGCCTACTTTCCTGGACGACTTGAGGGGAGCTGGCATCAATGTTCTTTATGTTCCAAACCGAAATAGTGGATTGGAGTCAACTGCTGAGGATTTTTTGATGTGGGGCCGAATAACTGGAAATGTCAATTCTGCTAATTTGTTGGCACAGGATTTTATTGAACGGGTTAATCATATTAGAGACAAATTAGCAGAATTGGATAAAGGGCCAAAAGTTTTTAGAGATGAGGGAGATCTTTGGACACCTGGACCAAATACCTTGATAGGAGAAGCTATGAGTCTTTTGAAGTTAGAAAACATTGCTTATGACGTTAGTGGGTTTGAACAATTAAGCGCTGAGATTCTTATTGAAAGAAACCCAGAAATAATCATAAAAACAGATTATTCTACTATAGAATCTGACCCTGTTTTTGACAATGTAATTGCTATAAAAGAGAAGAATGTTTTTATGTTGCCAGACAGTCCACTAAGTGTTGCTGGCCCTCGATTCATATCGGGAGTTGAAGAATTAGCTCGATTAATATATCCGGAAAAATTTTATTAATAATTTTATGATTTATGATACTTGTACAAAAAAAAAGTTAGCTTATAACATCAAAAACAGGATGAGTTATACTCGAATAGCACGTCGAATTATTCTAGGGTTGACCATTGTTTTAGTAATAGGTATTGTGGCGTCTAGCGTAGGCGCAGTAAATATTCCATTGACAGATACAATAGCCATCGTAATTAACAAAGTTATTGGTGTTCGAGTAAAAAGTAGTTGGCCTGAAGTTTCAGAGAGCATCTTAATTAATCTGCGGTTTCCTCGAATCATCTTGTCAGGGATAGTTGGGGCAGCATTATCAATAAGTGGAGCGGCATACCAAGGCTTGTTTCGTAATCCTTTAGCAGACCCTTATCTTATTGGCTCGGCGAGTGGCGCTGGGTTAGGAGCTGCGATCGTGTTTTTAACTGGTGTGCCTTTGCTAGCATTTGGTGGTGGATTATTACCTATTGCTGCTTTTATAGGCTCTATAACTGCAGTCACACTTGCTTATTTCATAGGTCGTCGGCAGGGCCAGGTGGGGATATCAACTTTAATTCTCGCAGGGGTAGCTATTTCATCTTTGGCCGGGGCAATTACTAGTTTGTTAATGATTAAGAGTGACCCTAATTTGCGACCGTTAATGAGCTGGCTATTAGGCGGATTTTCTGGTTCTCGCTGGATGGACGTCTTTGTTTTATTACCTTATGTTGTGCCACCAATGGTAGTTTTGATGTTTTATTCTAGGATGCTAAATATTTTACAATTAAATGACTTACATGCTCAGACTTTGGGGGTAAATGTTAATCGTACAAAAACAGTTGTTTTGTTAGCTGCATCTTTAGTTACTGCTTCCGCGGTGGCATTCAGTGGAGTAATTGGATTTGTGGGGTTGGTTGGCCCACATATTGTGCGATTGATATGGGGCTCTGATTATAGACATTTGGTTCCTATGTCTGCCATATTTGGGGCTGGCTTTTTGATTGTGGCTGATTTAGGAGCGCGTGTTATAGCGATTCCTGCCGAGTTACCTGTTGGGATAATAACGGCATTTTTTGGAGCACCTTTCTTCATATATATATTAAAAACTAATAAAAGGTCAAAAGGTATTTAGTTATGCTTAGGATTGATGAATTAGAGTTTGCATATGATACCCATCAAGTAATCAGATGTGTCAGCTTTGAGGCTCATTCAGGAGAAGTTATTGCTGTCGTTGGTGCGAATGGGTCTGGCAAAACAACTCTCTTTAACTTGATAACGGGTGGGTATAAACAGTCCAAAGGCACCATTTTTATAAATGACCAAAATACAAAGCAACTGAGTTCATGGGATAGGTCACAACTAATCGCTTATGTGCCGCAAAATCCTGATCCACCTCAAGGATTTACGGTTGGGGAGTTAGTGATGATGGGTCGTAATCCATACTTGAGTTTAATTGACTGGGGTAAATCTGAGGATTTTGCTATAGCCGAAAAAGCGCTGTTGAAAACAGGGCTATCAGATTATATTGACCAGCCATTAGATCATCTCTCAGGAGGTGAGCTCCAATCAGCATTTATTGCCATGGCACTTGCTCAGGAAACAGAGATTCTGCTATTGGATGAACCTACGTCTAATTTAGACTTGCGCAATCAAGCTGTATTGATGTCGATGGTACATCAATTAAGCCGAGAAAACGAAACTACTGTCATAATGGCAATGCACGACCTGACCTTAGCAGCTCAATGGTGTGACAAATTGGTTATGTTATTAAACGGTTCTGTTTTTGCAGAAGGACCTCCCGAAATCGTATTGACTGCTGATAACATCAATTTGGTTTATGACACAGAGGTCGAGGTTGAATACAGTAGAAAAGGTAATAAGCCAATTATATTTAGTAAGCAAAACTAATTTCACTAATTGGCTTGCTCTTTATTTACCTTGATTATATTATTGGCAGGAATTTTAAGCTGTGGAATTTTGCGTTTGATTGTGTAGAGAATTCTGGTAAGTCTAAACTGGACATCTGTATTTGAAGGAAGGTGATTTATGGTAAGAATGACAGGTAAAAAAGCGTTACTTGAGATGCTCATAGCTGAAGGTGTTGAGTATATATTCGGAAATCCGGGAACTTCTGAAGGCGCTATTATGGATGCCCTGGAAGACTATCCTGAATTGCAGTACATATTAGCTACTCAAGAGGGCGTTGCTATGGGAGCAGCTGATACTTATGCACGTGCAACTGGAAAACCTGGATTCATTAACTTACATATAGAGACTGGTTTAGCTAATGGAATAAGTCTATTACACAATGCTTACGCTGGAGGTACCCCATTAGTACTTACGGCAGGAAACAAGGACATGCGAAAATTAGTTGAAGGACGTACTCCTTTAGCTGACATGGTCAAGTTATTCACTAAATGGAGTGTTGAATTAACGCATCCAGAGCAGATACCGGGTGCAATTCGAAAAGCCTTCAATGAAGCCAGGACTCCTCCAACAGGGCCAACGTTCATAGCATTTTCAGCTAATGCGCTTGATGGAGAGGCCGATATGGAGATAGTGCCAAATTCCGAAGGATACTTCAGGGTTTCTGCAGACGTACAAGCTATAGAAGCTGCAACGAATATTTTATTGGAAAGTAAAAACCCAATAATGATTGTTGGAGATAGAGTAGCTCAATCGAATGCTAGTAATGAGGCGGTTAAGTTAGCAGAACAGATTGGTGCACAAGTATACGCCACTCATTATTCTGAGATGAATTTCCCTTCGAAACACCCATTATTTAAAGGTTTTATAAAGTGGGGATTCCCTGAAACTAAAGAGCTATTAAAAGATTGTGATGTCGTTTTAGCTGTCGGAAATGTTTTTTCGGGATATTTTTTCTTTGAAGATGAAAGCGGGAACACCCTATCTGAAAAGACAAAATTAGTTCATATAGATGCCGATTCAAGTGTTGTAGGTAATACTGAACCTGCAAACGTAGGCGTAATTTGTGATCCAAAAACGGGAATGGCAGCACTTTATGAATCTTTAGATAATAAATCTCCTGGTTCATATCGAGAAGATACGAAAGGCCGAATAGAAAAAACATCTTTAAAAATTGCTTCAGATAGAGAATCCACACTAAATATTGCTAAAGAAAATTGGAATCAACTACCAATGTCCGCTTCAAGAATGATGCATGAGATAGCTAATTGTATTCCTGAGAATACCGTTATAGTTGATGATTCGGTTACAACTAGAACTGCGGTGTTTGAAAATATTGAATTCAACAAACCTGGACAAATATTTGGGGAAAGAGGAGGAGCTATCGGCTGGGGTTTAGGGGCAGGAATTGGTGCTAAGTTGGCGAACCCTGATCGCCCAGTTGTAGCGATTGTTGGAGATGGATCGGCCATGATGACTGTTCAGGCTTTTTATACCGCAGCGATCAAAAATATTCCTATCATATACGTTATTTGTAATAATCAAAGTTACCGAGTGTTAAAAGTTAACATGGATATATATAAAGACCTAGTTTTGGGAGAAGCAAAAAATCAGAGTAAATATCTAGCTATGGATTTTCCAAAAGCATTGAATATGGCTGGATTAGCTGAAGCGATGGGCGTAAAGGGAGTCCGTGTGACAGATCCATCAAGGATCGGTCCTGAATTAACTAAAGCGATCAAATCTAATAAACCTACCGTTCTTGATATCTCTATTGATGGTTCATTATAGTTACAGCTCTATATGATCGATCTTTTTGACGATAATTTAAAACGCTGTCATGAAAATTTCTCTGACAAATTGCAAGTAGAATATCATGACGAATATTGGGGAACGCCTACTAAAAATATACGACGACTCTTTGAATTTTTGTCATTAAGTGGCATGCAAGCTGGGTTAAGCTGGTGGATGGTTTGGAAAAGGAGAGAAGCATTTAGGATTGCTTTTGATGATTTTGAAGTCAAAATAGTTGCTAATTATTCACAGGATAAAATTTTAAATTTAATGCAGAATAAGTTAATAATTCGTAACAAAACTAAAATTAATTCCATCATAAATAATGCACAAAAAATATTATCCTTAACGAATGAATATGGTGGATTTGATGAATATTTATGGTCTTTCGTGGGAGATGATCCTAAAGTAAATTTTTGGAAACAAAACGAAGTGGTTCCTGCCGTACTTGATCCTGCTGAAGAAATTTCTAAAGATATGATACGAAGAGGCTTTAAATTCTGTGGGCCAACTATTATTTATGCTTACATACAATCAGTTGGAGTAGTAAATGATCATAAAATTGGTTGCTTCAAGCATGGCAAGCTGGAATTCGACTGGAATCGCTGAATGACCGATATTTCAAAGGCTTTGGTTTTTATTCCAGTTTAGAGTTAATGAAATCAGGGTACCCAGAAGCGAAGTCAATACTTGATACTTCTCGCTTACCTTCCAATTGTAATTTACAAAGTATTAATGCTCCTTTCGTCGTTTTAACAATGAGATTACCATTAATTTTTTCAACTTTGCCTGGTGATTCATACATTTGGTCAAGTCTATACGGTTTTACTTCAAGTATTTTAATGATTTTGTTTTTCCAAATCGTGTATATCCCTGGCCAGGGACGGTAAGCTCGGTCCATTCGTATTATGTGCTCTGCAGTAGTGTTCCAGTTAATCAAACCGTCCGATTTTTTTACTAGTTTCGTTGTTGTGACGAGTGCTTCTCTTTGTGGTTCAGGCACCAGGTTTCCATTAATTAGATTAGGTAAATTTTTAATCAACATCTTTGCGCCAATAGCAAATAACTTTTCGGTACATTCTCCAGCCGAGTCATTCATATCTATTTCTATTTTTTCTTGGCTAATTATGGGTCCAGTATCTAACCCCTCATCTATTTGCATTAAAGTTACCCCTGTTGTTATTTTGCCATCTAAAATAGCTGAAACTACTGGAGAGGGTCCTCGATATTCAGGTAAAAGAGATGGGTGTAAATTCCAACATCCATATCGAGGAATTAAAAGCAATTCTTTCGGGATTAGTTTTCCATAAGCCGCTACGACGATAAGGTCTGGGTTAAGTTGAGAGACTTCTTCTTGTACTTTGGGATCTTTTAAAGACGAAGGCTGGTGAACCTTAAAATCTAAGTTTTCGGCAAATAACTTTATTGCTGGAGAGCTCATTTTATTTCCGCGTCCAGCAGGTTTATCAGACTTGGTGTAAATCGCTACTAAATCATGCTGACTATCGATTAAATTTTTCAGTACGGGTATGGAAAATTTTGGAGACCCCATAAATAATATACGCATATTTACCACCGGTTGGTTGATTTCATACCAATATATTATCGACTTTATTTAAGATTGACACTATTTGACTAGCTTACCTCCATTGGTTTAATTAATGAAATTTAATAAGTTCAGTTATATTTTTTACAGAAAAAATCATAACGCATTTGATTGTGCTATTATTCGGAAACAAAACGAAGAAATTGGTTGCTTTCAAAATTACTTGGCATCGCAAAATTGAATCATGGGAGATAAAAAGTTATGAACAATAAGAGAATAGCTTATGTGAATGGTCAAATAGTTCTTGAAACAGAAGCAAAAATTTCTATTAACGATATGGGCTTCCTTTATGGAGACGCGGTATTCGACACTACAAGGACGTTTGGAGGCAAGATATTTAGACTTCAGCAACACCTTGACCGCTTCTTCCAATCCTTGAAATACATGAGGATTGACCCATTGATGACGAAAGATGAAATGAGTGCCATTACAATGGAGGTGTTGGAACGTAATTTGCCGTTATTAGGTGACAACGAAGATTATTGGGTATCTCAGAGAGTTAGTAGAGGGGTCCGGCAAGACCTAGGACTAGGAGGCCTTTCTGATCCTACTGTAGTAATAGAAACATTTCCGTTACCTTTAAAACAGCGAGCATCACTTTATAAAGATGGATTACAGCTTGTAACTCCATCAGTAAGACGTACTCCTCCGGAATCTCAAAGCCCTCGAGTTAAAGTACATAATTACATAAATATTATTCAAGCTGATTTGGAAGTAAAGTCACAAAACCCAGACGCTTCAGCGTTAATGTTGGACGTTAATGGCAACTTGTGTGAGGGACATGGAGCTAACATTTTCTTAGTTAAAGGTGGAGAGATATTTACTCCACACGAGCAATACATTTTGGCTGGCATTAGCCGTCAAGCTACAATTGATTTAGCACATGAATTAGGAATAAGAGTCACAGAGAAAAACCTTGATTTATATGATGCCTACACCGCAGACGAAATATTCGTGACCTCTACCAGTTACTGTATATGTCCAGTAGCATCAGTTAATGGCTTAAAGCCTGAGCACAAAAACCTACCAGGCCCTGTAACAAAACGTCTAACGGATGCATATTCAGGAATGGTGGGAATAGATATTGTTGGTCAATATCTAAAGAATTTATAAATCAAAAACCCGATAATTTTAAATCAATATAGTTAACAATCGAGTTTTATTTTATGAATGATTTATTTCCCAAAATCATGCTTAGTAGAAATGATGGAGTTATCGACCTTGCCTGGGGTCATCCTTCCGACAATTTACATCCTTTGGATGAACTTAAGCCTGCTGTTGATGCAATATTTACAAACCAAGAGATCTCAGCACTTCAATATAGTGGATATCAAGGATACGGCCCTCTTATTGAGTCACTAAGTCAATATCTATCTGAGGAAAAGTCATATACCAAGACAATTAACCCAGAGGAGTTATATATAGGATATGGCGCATCTCATGGACTTGATCTTGCGTGCACCCTATTCACAGGAGAGGGAAATACTGTATTAGTTGAAGAGCCTAGTTATTATCTTGTCCGGCAGATTTTAATTGATCATAGACTAAATATAGTTGGTGTTCCAACTGATTCCGAAGGGATGCAAATTGAAAATCTTGAACAGATAATTCAGTCGTTTAAAGGTGATGTTAAACTTTTGTACCTTATCCCATCGTTTCATAACCCTATGGGCAGTGTAATGTCACATGAAAGACGCGAGAAGATCATAGAGCTGGCCAAAGAGTATCACTTTTTAATTGCTGCCGATGAAGCCTACCACTTACTTTATTATGGAGATCCTCCTCCGCCGACAATGGCCACATTGGATAATTCGAGTACAGGATGTGTTGTTTCGCTCGGATCATTCTCAAAGATACTTGCTCCGGGCATAAAGTTAGGATGGGTTCAGTCGAAGCCAAATTTAGTGGATAAGTTTACCAACTCAGGCTCTAATTTTAGCGGAGGAAACAATAATTTTGCGGGAGCTATTGTAGACATAGCTATTCGTAAAGGAATTTTATCTAAGCATATTAATCGTTTGAAGAGTACTTATAAGTCGAGAATGGAAATCATGTCGATGGCGCTGAAAACCCACATTCCGGACGCTGAATTTCTGATGCCGCAAGGTGGATACTATTTTTGGATTAAGCTTCCGGAAGAAATAGACGCGATGGTTTTAGAAAGGTTGGCATTGAATGAAGGGGTAACTTTAAGACCTGGGGTAGCATTTTCTGGGCAAAGCCTATTTTCGAATTATATTAGGCTGTGTTTTGCTCTTTCTGATATAGAGGATATAAGTGAAGGTATTTATAGGTTGGGGCAAGCCTATTGCAAGTATGTTAAGGGATAAGACACATTAAACACCATCCACAAATATAATCTTTGAATCAGCGTATTCCTCTCTTATTTTTTTCCAAGGCGCATACTCATCTCCATTATAAAACTCCATTGCTGCTTCTCTACTTGGAAACTCAATAACTACTATACGTTCAGGGCTCCAATTCCCCTCGTGTATCGTCAGGCTACCTCCTCTGACCAAGTATTTAGCTCCATATTTTGCTGAAATTTTTGGTACTTCTACCAAGTATTCCTTATATCTTCCAGGTTCTTTAACATTAACTTCTCCTATCATATATGTTGACAATATGTTTGATCCTTATGGCAATGGTATTTCGACATTGTATAATCCAACTCATGCCTAAACAAAAGATTGGAAAAGTTGGACGGGAAAAACCAAACTCATCTGATCGATTACTAGAGATTTATAGCACTATGGCAAGAAGCAGGCTTTTAGACGAAAGGGTGTGGCAACTGAATCGCCAGGGCCGCGCTGCTTTGGTAGCTTCTTCGCAAGGCCATGAAGCTCTACAAGTAGCTTCGGTTTACGCTCTACAAAAAGGCAAAGACCTTTTTTATACCTACTATCGAGACTTAGCGGTTATGGTCGCGTTGGGAGTAACTCCAAGAGAAATAATGCTTGGTTATATGGCCAAATCGGGTGAACCAATGAGCGGCGCGAGGCAATTCCCGACTCAAGGAGCTATGCCTAATTTAGGTTTAGTTAACTTATCTAATGTTGTTGCTACTCAGCTACCCCAAGCAGTGGGAGCTGCTTTAGCTTGTGTTCAAAAAGGTTCTGATGCGGTTGTGGCAGTATATTTTGGAGACGGGGCTTCTTCGACAGGCGACTGCCATGAGGCAATGAACTTCGCTTCCGTTCATAAATTGCCGGTGATATTTATTTGCGAGAATAATGGTTATGCTATTTCTGTTCCCCTAGAAAAACAAATGGCAGTTAAAAATGTATCTGTCCGGGGAGATAGTTATAACATGCCTGGTTTTACAATTGACGGGACTAATGTGGTTGAAGTCTTTAAAACTGTTTCTGATGCAGCTAATCGTGCTCGAATAGGAGAAGGACCAACGTTGATTGAGGGTATGGTTGAGCGAAATTTACCTCATACCGGTGACGATGATGATAGAAGGTATAGATCTGAAGATGAGATAGTAAAAGCAAAAGAAAAAAATCCAGTGAGGATTTTGAGAGAATTATTAAAAAAAGATAATATTTTGACTAACGAAGTTGACCTTGAGATTAATAAAGCCGCAAAAATAAGTATAGATGACGCAACCGAATACGGGGAATCGGCATCATACCCAGACCCTGACGAATTTTATGATCATGTGTATTCACAAGTATAGGAAATTGTAGGATTTCTCCAATGAAAGAAGTAAATGTAATTGAAGCTGTTCGACAAGCCATGTACGAAGAAATGGACAGAGATCAGGACGTCTTTATTTTGGGAGAAGATATAGGAGTTAGAGGAGGAGTTTTTTTAGCAACGGATGGCTTTCTTGAGGCTTTTGGAGCACACCGAGTAATAGATACCCCGATTTCTGAATCTGCTATTGCAGGAGTAGCTTTAGGTGCAGCTATGCAAGGCATGAGACCAATAGTTGAGATCGAGTTTGCGGATTTTATTTGGCCAGTTTTTAATCAGATTTTGGGTGAGGCCGCTAGAATTAGATATGGGACAAATGGAAAGTTGCACGCACCACTGGTTTTAAGAGCTCCATATGGTGGAGGAATTCGAGGAGGCCTATACCATTCACAAAGCCCAGAGGCATATTTCGCACATACACCTGGACTCAAAGTCGTGGCTCCTTCAACTCCTTTTGATGCAAAAGGCCTCTTGAAGTCGGCGATTAGGGATAATGACCCGGTAGTTTTCTTGGAGCACAAAAAAACATATCGATTGGTTAAGGGAAATATTCCTAAAGAAGAATATACCATCCCAATTGGTAAAGCTGATGTAAAAATAGAAGGTGGGGATGTAACTGTGGTCACTTACGGCCTGATGTTACATCATTGTGTCGAAGCGGCTAGGATTTTGAAAGACAATAATATTGATGTTGAAGTAATCGATCTGCGGACATTACGACCGATTGATCATGAAACTTTAATTAAATCTGTAACTAAGACAGGTAAAGCTTTAATCGTTCATGAAGACACGCTGGCTTTAGGCATAGGTGCAGAAATATCGGCCATATTATCGGAAAACGTTTTTGAATACTTAGATGCTCCTATCAAAAGACTAGCTGGACCAGAGGTGCCAGCAATGCCGTTTAGCCCAACTTTAGAAAATGAATTTATGATTAATTCAGAAGACATAATCAATGCTTTGAAAGAATTGGCAGAGTATTAATTATGGAAATTGTTTTACCACAGCTGGGAGAATCTATTGCTGAAGGGATAATCGGTAAATGGTTGGTTGTTGAAGGGGATGAAATAGATAAATACCAGCCTTTGTTGGAAGTAATAACAGACAAGGTTAATGTCGAGATGCCAGCACCGGTTTCGGGCATAATAACTAAAATCGTAGCAGCTGAAGGTGAAACAGTTTTAGTTGGGACAGTTATTGCTTTGATAGCAACTTCAGGTCAGGTAGATATTGAAATTCTTGAAACACCTGAGGTTGATACTATTGGTGGATTTGTTTCAGGCATACCTGCTGTAGGCCCGACTGGAGCGGCAAACGTACCTCAGCACAATTCACATGAAGTAGGAAATGTTGGAAATATATCAAACTTTGGGCTTTCACCCGCTGTAAAAAAACTCGTAGAAAAGCATAATATAAATCTATCTGAATTGCATGGTACTGGAAGATCAGGTCGAGTTACAAGAAAAGATGTAGAAGCATTTTTAAACATTGAAGATACTACTCCAAAAGATTCAGTTGATCATGAAATTGGCCGCCAAACTATGGATCCAATTAGAAAAGCCATTGCACAGAATATGGCCCAAAGTTCTGCCGATATCCCTGACGTGTGGTTAAGTATCGAAACGGATGTAACAAATTTAGTAATTTTAAGGGAGTCTATAAAGGATAAATTCTTGGAATCAAACGGGTTTCCAATCACCTTTTTGGCTTTTGCTGTGCTTTCAGTTGCAAAAGGAGTAAAAGAGCACCCGATCGTTAATTCATCGATCGAAAAAGATGAAATTATTGCCCATACTGGATTAAATATGGGTATAGCAGTTGCTAGCTCAGTAGGCCTTATAGTACCAGTTATCAAAGACGTTTTTGATAAATCACTTACCTCTATTGCTGCTGAAATATATCGATTAGTTACTTTAGCTAATTCCGGAAATTTAGCGCATTCAGATGTGACACACGGAACATTTACTATAAATAATACTGGGACTTTAGGATCTAATTTGTCAAAACCGATTATTGTTCCAGGCCAGGCATCAATTATGACAACTGAGAAAATTAACAAAAAACCGGTGGTGATGCCGGTTGATTCTAAGAAAACAGACTTGCAGGTTCAGATTAATAAACAAGAGGCCATAGAAATTAGGTCGATAATGAATTTATGCTTAAGTTTTGACCATAGAATTATGGATGGTAGCCATGCTGCTGGCTTTTTAAATCGTGTAAAAACATCGATGGAGTCTTTTGGTAAAGACACTGCTCTGGACTGACAAATTGCAAATTAGGAATTGTAACAATACCAATGGCATTAGGGTTATATGGTTGGGACCTTCGGATTTTAATGAGACTTGGGAGTTACAAAAACGTTTATCTCGAAAAATCGCTAATGGCGAAGCCCCAGAAACACTTCTATTGTTAGAACATAACAATGTTTACACCCTTGGGAGAAGGGGTAAAGACAAAGATATTCTTTTACCAGCAAGTGAACTTACTTCAATGGGAATAGAGGTGCATAAAATAGATCGAGGTGGTGAAGTTACTTATCATGGCCCCGGCCAGCTTGTCGGGTATCCAATATTAGATGTAAGAAAGCTAGGAGGCCCATTACGTCTTGTTTATGCGTTACAGAACACTATGGTTAGTTCCTTGTCAGATTTTGGTATCGAAGCAATTTGTGAAAATAAACCAACAGGAGTGTGGGTTCAGAATTTAAAAATTGGTGCAATTGGACTAAAGGTTAGTAAAGGATTTTCTACCCATGGTTTTGCATTAAATGTTTCTCCTGATTTAAGTTTTTTTGACCATATCATTCCATGTGGAATGCCGGGTTCGGGAGTAACATCAATGAGTGACCTTTCAGTTGAGGTCAGTGTGTTTGAGTTTGCCCAAGTAGTATCTGGATATTTCTCTGAATTACTGGATAGAAATTTATATTGGTCTGACAAAGCAGACCTGATTTAGTTTACAATTAAAGTTTTAAGCATCGTAAACATGACTAACCCATACACTCCAATGAATTCTTTAAATATTATTAATCTTATCCGCTATAGATTCACCAATGAGTGGAAGTTGATGCTATCAATATTCCTTGGAGTATTAATAGCTACAACGCTCATATCTGGGGCGCCAATATATCTTGATTCTCTCGAGCGCATTAGTGTTGACACTGCCTTTGACCGCACGTCTGACGTAACCTTAAATGCTTTAATCTACACGCCCAATATAGTTCTGACCCGGGAATCCTTGGAAGATAGCCAACAGAGTGTTAGCACTGCAGTTAAGGAACATATTGATGAAGTGTATGTTAGTGAAAGACGCCTAATTAGAAGTCAAAATTATTTAGCAGGATTACCCTATAGACCCTTAGAGAGCAGAATGGTTTCACGAGGGTATTTACAGTATATGGAGAGTATTGAACAGAATATTGTCTTTACTGAAGGCCGAATGGCCTCTGACGAGATAAAACATGGAGAATCAGGCCCTTTGATTGAGGTCATCTTAGGATCGCCTTCACTTAATATATATGATCTAAAAGTAAACGACGTAGTCGAACTTACAACTTTTATCGATAGCGAAGTGCGCATATCAGCAAAGATCACTGGAATTTTTGATCCAATCGATTCAAAATCGGCTTTTTGGAGAGAGAATGCCGATACTTTTCTGAGGCCTGCACCTATAGAAGATGCTGTTGAGAAGGACGTTATGGTCGATCCTGAAGAGCCTCCATTACCATTTTTTATCAGCGAAAATGTTTTGATCGAATCTATATCTAGTTCATTCCCAGGCACTTTGGTTAGTTCATCATGGCTTCTATTTTTAGACAGGGAAAATTTGAAAAAATATGATGTTGAAGAGGGACAATTAAGGTTCTCAAATTTTAAAGAAGACATCTCTTTATCCTTACCTGGCTCTTTCATGTTATCAATTGTGCCGAAAGTATTAGAGACATATGAAAAAAGGAGTTTATACACGAGCATACCCTTGTTGCTTCTTTTGACTTTGATGATAGTTACAGTCTTGTACTACATGTCAATGATGATCGCATATCTTGTTCAGAGTAGAGAAGAAGATGTTGTTCGGCTTAGAACTCGAGGAATTAGTACTATTAAACTTTTTCAGGTTTATTTTATTGAAATCTTACTGTTAATTGTTTCTGCTGTAGCTATCGGCCCATTTATTGCTATGAGCCTAATTGGAGTAGCAGGGAAAATGCCGTATTTTAAATCAATTACCGATGGAGATTTCATACCAGTTCAGTTGACATGGCAGCCTTTTGCAATAGCAGCTGGGCTAGGAGTCTTTTGTATAGTGATATATACAGTGGCTGGGCTAATCGCATCTCGGTTCGGAGTGATTTCTCAGCGATTAAAAGCGTCCCGACCACAATTGTCTCCATTCTTTCAACAGTATTATATTGACCTGGCATTCTTAATTATTGGGGGAATTGTTTTTTGGGAGCTTCAGTCAAGAGGCACCTTCTTATCAAGTGACAGTTCTAATTTACAACAAATAAATGAAGGACTTTTATTTGCACCGGTACTTTTCCTCATTGGAATCGCTTTAATATTCATGCGTATATTCCCGTTGGTGATTAGATATTTCGCAGGGGAGTCGCTATCGTTAATAAATCTTGTTATGGGATTTACTTTTATAATGGTTGGCCCGGTATACGCCCTACAGCTATTTCTTGATGACAGGAGCCTAAATTGGATTTATCTAATTTTGATAAGTATAGGTTTTTTGATTTCTTATAGGTTACTTGTACCAAGGTTGCAATTATTCCGGAGAGAATCCATATGGATAATGGTATTCGGGCTATTGTTTCAATTGGGCCTCGTAGTGATTTATATCTATTTATCACAATCTATTTTTCCAGTATCGTATTTGTTTTTTGATGTATTTATTGCTCTCTTTATATCAATTGTTCCTATGCAAATACTTTTTGTATTATTACGTTATTTTTCTCATAGATACCCTGTTTGGATATCTATGAGCCTATGGCAAATGGCTCGTAATCCTTTTCAGTATAGCTGGCTTGTTTTACTGTTGGTCTTAATTACAGGAATGGCTATTTTATCGACAACTGTAGGAGGTACTCTTGATAAAAGCCAACTCGAGAGAGTTTTACATCAAACGGCATCGGATGTGCGAGTTGGAGGGTTACCTTCAGATAGCATTACTGGCACCAGTAAAACTAGTAAGATTTATCAAGATATCAATGGTGTGTCTAATGTAGCAATGGCATATCGTGGAACTGCCATAACTGGATCTACGGGTGCTGGCCTTCAGGTTGATGTTTTGGGCATACAGCCGAATGAATTTAGCCGTGTTTCATGGTTTCGAGATGATTATGCTGATATAGATCTGGAAACTCTTTCGATGGAACTTGAGACTGCGAGTAATGTTGACTTCCTTCCTTTACCTACCAATTCTAAAGAAATAGGAGTTTATGTTAAACCTGAGGACAATTACCCCAATATATTCGTATGGCTGGTTGTGCAAGACAGTAGAGGGTTAGTTCGGACGGTTAGTTTAGGACGAACCGAAAGTTCCCAATGGCATGCTTTGAAGACAAATATACCTGAAACTCTAATTCATCCTATAAATGTGTTGTCAGTACAAATATATGAACCTGTGTTGGGCCCGAATGGGACTATAGGTTCAATGCAATTTGATGATATTTTCGTGATAACTGAATCAGGATCTAAAAAAGTCATTGAAAGTTTTGAAGGTCCACTGATATGGAGGACATTAGTTTCTACTCCTTTGGCTACAAATCAGTTATCTACGAACAATATAGAAGCTATTTCTGGAGAAAGAAGTGCACAATTTGAATTTGGAAAAGACACTTCTGAGGGGATAAGGGGATTTTATTACGCACCTTCTGGAGGACAAGTTCCCGTAATCATAAATCAGCCTTTGTCATCTGCTACAGGCTTACAGCTTTCAGATAGTTTATTAGTTACGATAAATGGCCAAGTAATCCCAGTTAAAGTTATTAATGTGATCAACAACTTCCCTACTTTGAGTTCTGATAGGGGATTTTTAATTGCTGATTTAGACTTGTTGTTGCGATATGTGAAACTAAAATCAGCTACTTCTGTATCTGGAGCAAACGAAGTCTTTCTTACTGTGGACGAAGGGCATAACACAGATGTGGTGAATAGCTTGCATAGCATTCTTGGTAGAGCTTCTCCTGTAAGAGTATATGATGGAGAGGCGAATTTAGCTTCTGCTCAGCTAGACCCTCTAGTTTCTGGAGGATGGAAATCAATGGTTGTTGTAGCAGTTTTCGTGGTAATTTTTACTGGCGCATTAGGTTATTCAACTTATTTATTATCATTTACTAAAAGAATGAAGATTCAAATGGCTTCTCTGAGGACCCTTGGATTGTCAAAGCTTCAAGTGGCAGGCCTTCTATATCTCGAAAATATAGTTATATTTGCAATGGGAATTGGATTGGGGACCTGGGCTGGATTTCAGATGAGTAATTTAATGGTCGACTCTGTGGCTATTACAGAAACAGGATCTAAAGTGATGCCGGTGTTTCAGATAGTTACCAATTGGCAAATAATGTTGCCTGTGTATGGGATTTTAGTAATAATTTTTGTTACCGCAGTTCTATTCATGTATAGGTCAGTTATAAAAGTCGATTTACCATCAATGTCCAGGCGAGTGATTAATTAATGTTTATAGGTAAATATAAATAAATTGTTATCAGATTTTATTACAACATGGAAATTCGTAATTAAGCGAAGCTTGTCTCATGCTCGCTTGTTAGCATCAGTCGTTATAGGAGTTTTGCTGGCAGCTGCAATATTGTCCGGGACAGTTATATATTTTAACTCGCTTAAGGAGATAGCCCTTGACGCAACGTTAGATGCTATGCCTAGCAATGATCTAGATATAGTGGCAAAAACCACAAGAGGCCCAACTACAGTTGATGAATATGAAAAAGTATCTAATTTAATAATTGATGAGGCCACAAAAACTATACGATGGTTTTCAAAAGATTTAATATCTGGAGGCAGCTCACCTACATTTTTCCTGACAGAGCCAGGAAAAGAAGATCAAGCTGGTAAAGATAATGCAAGGGCCTACTTTTTATTTTCATCCGATTTAAATAAATATACCGGCATTGTCAATGGAGGTAGAACTCCTGACAATTCGAATAATCACACCAATCTAACCTCACCTCTAGTTATTGAAGCTTTAATTTCCGAAGAAGCTGCTTGGGAGTCAAATATTGCAATAGGTGATACGTTATCGGTAGTTCCGTTTTGGAGCGATGAGCTTGATAAAGCTACTGTGGTTGTGACTGGAGTGCTGCGGGATTTAAACTCGGATGCAAATTTTTGGCACCTTAATGAGTTGGTTTTTGGAGCTAATACTGGATCATCATTTAAGACTGTTCCATTCTATGTTTCTGAAGAGACATATTTTCAGATTCTTGGTAAATCTTTTACTGCCATGGATACTAATTATGGGTGGATGTTTGCTGTCGACAAAGATTTAATAAGTGCAGATAAAGCTCAAGATGGGATACGAAGTATTGAATTAATGGAAGCTAGATTGCAATCGCAATTATCCACTTATCGTCAATTCACCTCACTGGATGAATTACTAGTTGATTATGAGAAGCGACTATTCTTCTCAAAACTTCCTATGTTTGTATTGCTAGTTTTGGTTGCTGTTGTAGTTTTATATTACATTATCACCTTATCTGGTCTTTTAATTGAGCGACAAAAAGGGGAAATCGCATTACTAAGGAGCAGAGGCGCAGGGTTTTGGCACTTAATATCAATATTCACAGTTGAAGGATTAACGATATCTGGACTATCTATTGTATTAGGACCATTGATGGCTGCGGGCGCTATAAAATTGGCGGGATCAACTCCCATATTTGCAGAACTGTTAGGCGGTACAGGATTAGACGTTAAATTATCGGGAACTGCTTACGCATTGGGCGCGGTGGGAGGTTTGTTTTCTTTTTGTGCTTTAATGATTCCAGCGATTCAAGCTTCTAGAATGTCTGTTACTGCTTATCGACGTGAGAGCGCTCGCCCAAGTGGACTTCCATTCTTTCAAAAATACTACATTGATGTTTTATTATTAATTTTGCTCGTAGTTCTTTTCAGACAATTGACTGAACAAGGATCACTTTTTGCTTCACAAGCGTTTGGCAAAACAACTGCTAACTATTTATTACTAGCAGTACCTGCAATTACTCTTCTCGGGTTTGCCTTAGTTTTACTAAGACTCTTTCCTGTTGCGTTAAATTTGGCTAGCAGGATACTCTCGAAAATACTTCCTGTAGGGCCTACTTTAGGGTTGTGGCAGATGGCTCGAAATCCAGCTTACTATGCCAGGTTGTCTTTACTGTTAATTCTCACTGCCGGGCTTGGGATTTTCGCTGCCAGTTTTGGGGGCACGTTGGATCGTAGTTTTAAAGAGCGAGTTTTGTATTCTACTGGAAGTGAAATTAGGATTGATGGTATTTCCTCGGACGCTAGTGGTTATACAAAGCCATTTCAATCAAGCTATGAAGAAATAGATGGCGTGGCCTCAGCTTCATCGGTGTATAGAGGGCGGGCATATGATTACACAGATCTGACCTCAGATAAAATTCAAATCCTAGGTATCAATCCAAGTACATTTGCTGATGTTGGATGGTTTAGAGATGACTTCTTTGATGTAAGTAAGACGGACATGTTATCTTCATTAGAATCTAGTCAAATTGCTGAAGGGATTCCTATACCTGAAAAAGCCCGTACTATTTCTATAATTGCCAAGTCAAGTAGGCCTCAACCGACTGTTCGATTGGCTGTAAGGATTGTAGACGCAAATGGACGGTATTTTACCTATGAAATGGGAAATTTGACAACGTCTAATGTGCAACTGTACGAAGTGGCTTTAAAAAGGACAAGTAGGTCTACGTCTAGGTTGCTTAGAGGCCAACAACTTGAACCTACAGCTCCCCTAAGGTTAGTTTCTATAGCTATAGATGAAACAAATACTTTGGGTAGCACATTCCCAGGACAATTAACAATTGGACAAATCAGCGTGCGAGACTCTGAAGGAACACGATTTGAAATAGATAATTCCTTAGATAATCAGATGTGGAATCCTTTAGTCATGACTTCTGATTCAATTGGAGATTTCGTAACTGTATCTGAGATTGATGTTGATGGAATAGAAGGTGAATCAGTTACATTTAATTGGTCTTCTGGTCCTTCGCGTGTCCCAAGAGGAATTTATTATGGAACTGAAATTTCGTTTGTTCCGGTGATTGGAAGTAAATCATTTATTTCATCATCGGGTCATGAAATCGGCGATTTATTCTATATCTATGTTGCCAGTAAAAGGGTGCCAGTTAAGTTGGTAAATAGATTCTCTTATTTTCCTACTCTAGACGTTGTAAATGAGATTCATCTTGTCGCTGATATAAATACTTTAATTGCTTTTGCTAATTTAGATACCTCACAACGTGAATTAAAACCAAATGAAATGTGGCTTAACCTTAATGTTGAGGGGAAAGATAAATTAGATTTAGTTGAATCTTTAAAGACATACCCTTTTGGCGCCACAACTATTTTTGAACGAGAAGCATTGTTGCAGGAAAGTAGCGTGGACCCACTAACGAAAGCTGGGTGGAGGGCGATATTATTTATAGCGTTTGGGGCGGTATTTATATTGAGTTGTTTAGGGTTCATTGTTCATGCTTATGTGTCTTTTAGTGGCCGCAGAGTTCAATTTGCTTTACTAAGAACAGTTGGGCTGACACAATTTCAAATAGGTACAGTTGTACTTTTAGAGCAAGTTTTTGTAATTGCAACGGGAATGGCTTTGGGTGCATGGATGGGGCAAAACCTTGGGGCGATAATTATGCCATTTATTGCAAATGATGATCTTGGATCTCAGGTTTTACCTCCATTTGTAACTGAGATAAGTTGGATTGCTCTGATTGGCACGTATGCAGCTATGATTCTTGTGTTTACGGCTATAACTTTTTCAATGATATGGTTTGTGCGACGGATATCTGTGGTAACAACTTTAAGAATAGGAGAGAATTAGTTTTGTGAAAAATGCAAAAAGTTTAACTCATATTTCGTGTGAAGATGTATTTAAAATATATAAAATTGCTGACCTTGAGGTTGTTGCATTAAGAGGGCTAGACCTAGAAGTTGAAAGCGGAGAGATGATAGCTATTGTAGGCGCTAGTGGCTCTGGTAAATCTACTTTGTTGAATATATTGGCGGGGTATGACCTTCCGTCAGCAGGTAAAGTTTCTGTGCTGGGAAGAGATCTTCTAAGTATGAGTTCATCAGAAATAGAAGGATACAGACGAACTAAGGTTGGTTTCATATGGCAACAAACTGGACGTAATATGTTCCCATATCTAACAGCGATAGAAAATGTTGAATTGCCTATGATGTTGATTGGAGACAAACCCGAAAAAAGAAGAAAAAGGGCAGAACATTTACTTGAATTAGTGGGATTGTCTGAACGGATGGATCACACTCAAGACAGATTGTCTGGAGGAGAACAACAGCGTGTTGCAATCGCAATATCTCTTTCTAATAACCCGCCATTACTTTTAGCTGATGAACCAACGGGCGAACTTGATGATGCCACAGCTGGGGAGGTTATGAAGGTTTTTGAGTCGGTGAATCAAGAGTTGAACACTACTATTATGATAGTAAGCCATGATCAAGATATTGCATATAAGGTTGATAGAGTTGTTTTAATTAGAGATGGAAAGTTGTCAACAGAAATAACGCGGGATAAATCAGTTGGCGATGGAAATGAATTAGAAGAATTTATAATCGTAGATGGTAGTGGACGAGTACAAGTACCTAAAACGCTTTTAGATCAGACAAAAATTGAAAGAAGAGCCAAAGTAAGAGTTGATGATAAAGGTGTTATCTTAGAGCCAGGAGATGCAAATAAATGAATTCTGACGAAACAATAATAGCGGTCCAAAATGCATCCAGGTCGTTTAAATTGGCAGGGGAAACAGTATCTGTTCTCAAATCTGTGGATCTTAATATTAGGCAGGGTGAATTTGTGACCTTGATTGGCCGTTCAGGGTCCGGTAAAACCACATTGCTTAATCTTTTATCTGGGCTGGATTCACCTAGCAGTGGAAAGGTATTGTTCGAAGATCAAAACATGGCTGAAATGAATGAGGGTAGGCTTACTGAGCTTCGTAGAAGCAAGCTTGGATTTGTTTTTCAAAGCTTTGGGCTTTTGCCTTTATTGTCAGCATTTGAAAACGTTGAACTTCCTTTACGTATATCCGGTGTTGGAACTGGGGAAAGAGAAAGATTAACACGTAGGGCATTAGATATAGTGGGACTTGAAGGGAGGTCTAGTCACCGACCGTATGAACTTTCAGGAGGAGAGCAACAAAGAGTTGCGATAGCGAGGGCTATTGTTCATGATCCCATTCTCATATTGGCTGATGAACCAACCGGGGAATTAGATTCTGTTAATTCAAAGGCTATTTTCGGATTGTTTAAACAAATGGTTAAAGAAAAAAACATGTCAGTTGTAGCAGCTACTCATGATTCAAATCTGTTGGAAATGTCCGATAGGGTAATGAGGTTGTCCGAAGGAAATATTGAAGAAGACGCAACTTATGGGCAACGTTTTCGCGAATAATACCTAATCTGTATTTTCAAAAAACTTTCATTTAATATATGAATATATTGGGAGAAACACATGACATCCCTTCTTTTAAAAGGTGGTACAGTTTACGATTCATCTCAAGGTATAAAAGCCCAAAAATTAGATATAGCAGTCCGTAATGCAAAAATCGCGGAATTAGCTGCTAATATCGACCCAAAAGACTTTGATGAAATTATTGATGTTACAAATAAAATTGTTGCACCAGGTTTAATAGATTTACATTGTCATGTTTTCCATGGGTTTAATTCTTCAGGCGTTCATCCAGATGTAGTTGGAGTTGGATCAGGGGTGACGACGGTAGTCGATGGAGGTAGCGCAGGCCACTCTAACTTCGGCGGCTTTCCAACTTATATTATTCCTAACTCAAAAACTAGAGTTCTATGCATGATACATATATCGAGTACCGGATTGTCAGTGATGCCAGAGTTAACGAGTATTGAAAATATTGATGTAGAGCAGACGGCTCGAGTTGTTCGAGAAAACTTCCCCTTAACTCGAGGAATTAAGATTAGAGCTATAGGTCCAACAACTGAAACACTTGGGGTAGAGATCGTCAAGTTGGCAAAGCAGGCAGCAATTGATTCTAAAACTAGATTGATGGTGCATATTGGTGAGTTATATCATCAAGGCAAAACTTTGACCCAGGAGTTATTGCCATTATTAACTAGAGGAGACATATTAACTCACACTTTTACCCCGAACCCAGGCAAGATAATTGATGCCCAAGGGAAAGTTTTATCGGAAGTTTTCGAAGCTCAGAAAAAGGGAGTAACTTTGGACACAGCTTTTGGTAGGTATAACTTTAGTTTTGACATCGCAAAAATGGCATTGGACCAGGGACTAATTCCCAATACAATCAGCACAGATATGACGATCCTTGGCAGGCAAAATTCTGCTCACAGCATGACTGAAATGTTAACTCGATTTGTAGCTTTGGGGTTCAGTTTAGAAGATGTTATAAAGATGACTACTGAGAACTCAGCAATTGCTTTGGACATGTTGGATTCAATTGGGACTTTGAGGATCGGGAATGAAGCAGATATAAGCGTTTTATCAGTTGTTAAAGGAGATTGGAATGTGAGTGATGTTAAAGGTAATATTCTTACTACTAGTAAGGCTATAATTCCATACATTACAATAAAAACAGGAGATGTGATAACTCCAGATTTTGGACCTCACCCTTGGGGATTTTTGCCAAACCGAAATATAAAGTAAACCATGAATAAAGAAATACAATTACAAAAGATTAACGGCATAGCCACAATAACAATCAACAGGCCTAAGAAACGTAACGCAATTAATTATGATGGATGGATCTCATTGCAGGGCTTAGCTAAAACAGTAGATCAAGATAAAGATATCAAAGTCGTTATAATTCAAGGATCTGGGCAAGAGGCATTCTCATCTGGGGCTGATATAGCAGACTTTGACGATTATCGTAGCAATTCAGAGAAAGCGATTATTTATGCAGAAGCATTTGAGGGAGCGATGAATGCAATAGAGGCAATATCTAAGCCCACCATTAGCTTAATAAAGGGTTACTGCATTGGAGGTGGTTGTGAGATGTCTATGGCGACAGATATGAGGTTTGCGGCTGACAATTCTACTTTTGGGATTCCGGTAGCTCATCTAGGCATTCTAATAGGGTACTCAGAAATGACTCGCTTAATTAGATTGGTCGGTGCGGGTAATGCCTCATATATTTTACTTAGTGGGAAAACAATCTCGTCTGATGAAGCCCTGCGAATAGGATTAATAAATGGTTTGCAACCCCTTGCCCAACTAGATAAATTTGTAATGAATCTTGCTAGCTCGATGGTCCCCCTTGCCCCCTTATCACAAAGAAGGCACAAAAAAATAATGCAAAAAGTGTTAACCAATCCAGGACTGCAAGGGTTAACAGAAGAAGAAAGTCTGTTACCTTTCACTAATTTTGATTCTGTAGATTTTATGGAAGGTCGAAAAGCGTTCTTAGAAAAGAGGAACCCTGATTTTAAAGGGCTATAGTTAATTGTCATATCAAGTTGATTCCATCTTAAAGGTAGAGATTTAAATGATTGGAAAACACGCATTAGAAGGTGTACGAATATTAGATTGTACGCAAATTCTTGCAGGACCATTTTGTACCATGCTTTTAGCTGATATGGGCGCCGATGTAATTAAAATTGAGAAGCCCGATGGAGGTGACGATACTCGCCGAATGGGGCCTCCGTTTGTGGAAGATACAGCAGCAGCTTTCTTAATGGTGAATCGTAATAAACGAAGTATCACACTTGATTTAAAGAATGAAAATGGCATTCAAATTTTTAAGGAGTTGGCAAAAAGATCAGATATATTAGTTGAAAACTTACGCCCGGGCACAATGGAAAAACTTGGACTCTCTTATAAAGACATACAATCCATTAAATCAGACATAGTATATTGCTCTATTTCAGGGTTTGGGGCAACTGGCCCATATTCCAAAAGATCTGGGTTTGATTTGGTTGCCCAAGGCATGAGTGGGCATATGAGTTTTACGGGTAATCCAAATAGTGAACCCATTAAATTAAGTGTGCCAATTAGTGATTTAAATGCTGGGATGTTTGCTGCATATGGCATTTTGTCTGCTTATATAAGTAGACTAAAAACTGGAGAAGGTCAGTATTTAGATACGTCTCTCTTGGAGGCTGGGATCGCTTATACCATGTGGGAATCTGCAAGTTTATTTTATGAAGGCGTGATCCCAACTCCAGTTGGTTCCCGCCATCGCATGGCAGCACCATATCAAGCTTACAGCACCTCTAATGGATATATTAATATTGGGGTTGCGAATCAGGGTACATGGATTAGGTTATGCGATGCCATGGGTAGGGTAGAAATGAAAGATGATCCTAGGTTTATTACAAATGCAAAAAGAGTTGAAAATCTATTAGTATTAAAGATGGAAATTGAAAGAACTCTTCATCAGCATGATACTGAATATTGGTGGAATAAGTTTACTGAATTTAATGTGCCCTCAGGGCCCATTTATGATATGAAACAAGTATATGAAGACCAACATGTACAAGCTAGAGGAATGGAATTAGACATCAAGCATCCAAGCCTTGGAGACATAAAGAATGTTGGTTTTGGAGTCAAATTATCTGGGACTCCAGCTTCAGTTCGTATGCCCCCTCCCGATTTAGGACAGCACAATAACGAGGTGCTAGAGTCTATAGGATTTACAGAATCAGATATTACTGATTTAAAACGAAACGGTGGTCTCGGGTAAAAACTTAGTCTTTAATTCGCTGAAGCACATTTCTGACTGATCCAACTAGGGTATCTACCTCTGCCTCACCAGTAAGACTGCATACTGCGCCTTGAGCTTTAGCAAACATCAGTATCCCTTCATTCATTAGGCCAGTGTACAATACCTTTTTAAGTTCTTGATCTCCTCTTAGCATAGATCTGTAGTCAGTAATGTTTTCATCGGTGAATTGAATCCCGAATAGAGACCCCATTCCAGTTGCTTGGCCAGGAATTTCAAGTTCACCGAATACAGCATTTATCTTTTGTCTGATTTCATCACCGATGGAGTTTAATCGATTAAAAACATCAGGGGTTAATTGCTTAAGTGTTTCTAATCCCGCGATCATTGTAGCTGGATTAGCATTAAATGTGCCGGCATGTGAAATTACTGGTCCTTTTTCATTATCGTATAGTGACATCAGCTCTTCCTTTCCCCCCCATGCGCCAATTGGTAATCCGCCTCCTATTATTTTCCCGAAAGTCGTGACGTCAGGAGTGACTCCATAAATTTCTTGAGCTCCACCACTAGACAAACGGAAACTTTGCACTTCGTCAAAAATCAAGACAATACCAAGTTGAGTGGTAAGATCACGGATTCCCTGTAGAAATTCTGGAGTTGCCGCGACGTAACCGAAATTAGAGGAAACAGGTTCCATTATCACCGCAGCCAGATCGTCTGCATTTTTTGTGATAATTTCTATACATTTTTCTAAGTCGTTGTAAGGAAGAACAATTACATCATCTATGACACTTTGGGGTTGCCCGGGCCATTCTGGAATAGCAGTTGTTTCATCTGGGTTTAACTTGTCCATAGGAGTATAGACACTTACAGAAACATACTCATGGTTGCCATGGTATCCACCTTCGAACTTGGCAAATTTTGGCTTTGATGTATATGCTCTAGCCATTCTGATGGCATTAAGAGTTCCTTCTGTTCCAGAATTGGTAAATCTAACTTTGTCAACTGATGGAACGCGATCCACTATGGTTTTAGCTAATTCAATCTGAACTTCGGTTGGAGCAGAATAACTTAACCCCATATCTGCTTGCTTCTTCACTGCTTCGGTTACTGCTGGATTTGCATGGCCGACTATATAAGTTGTGGCGTTAAGCATGAAATCAAGATAACTATTTCCATCCACATCATAAACATGATGCCCGGACGCCTTGTCAACAAAGAAAGGGAAAGGGTCAAAATACGCCGTTGCCCTTGAACTACCACCGGGTAGATATTTAGAAGCTTCTTTCTGCATCAATTTGGATTTTGGATGATTTACAGTAAAGGTGCTACTTTCTTGATCCATTTTGTTTGACATAGCTTTCCTCTTGATAATTTTATTTAATTACTATAATAATCTTAACTTATTTATCATACCCGGTTACTGAGCAGTTAATCCACCATCAATCATTAATTCTGAAAGATGTGATATTCACTTACGGCACTGACTACTTCTTGGCTATCAGTATCTACGCCGGCTTCTTTTCTCATCCTAATTACCTCTGGGTCAGACATAAATGCCATGACGCCTTCCATAGTTTCCGCTTCAGCTATATCATAAATTCTTGTTCCATCTTCGGTTTCCGTTGCCACTATTAGTTTTAGTCCATTTTTTAGCATATGAGGCTTTAAGTCATCAACTAGTTTCAGCCAGCTTTCAAAGCTGCATTCCTTGGTTTTTTTGAATGTTGTCAGAAATCTCATTTTTCCCCTTTTCGCTTCTATTTGCTGGGCATCTCTTTCCTCACATATTATAGGTTAGAATGATGTATGCTCTTCAGTCCAATACGAAACATATTCACCATCCACCCAAGTTGGCTCTGACTCAAGGTGTTCCATGATTTCTTGAAACATCTTATGCTGATTAGGGTCATTCCCGCTTGCATCTTTTGCTTCCTTATTTTCAAAAACTACAACTGCAATCAATTCAGATTGAGTATCAGGATTCATTAAAAACCAAGCTACTCCTCCAGCAGGTGGCTCCTCTCTTGAATTGAAAACTTCTATCAATTGGTCTTTATGACCCGACTTCACCTTCATTGTAAAAATAGTGCCATACATAATAATTCCCCTCTGTTCGCAATAAGTCTTTAAATCATACCGGGTTACTGAGCAGTTAATCCGCCATCAATTATTAATTCTGACCCAGTCATATATGAAGACTCGTCAGACGCTAAAAATAAGGCGGCATTGCACACGTCAGTAGCGCTAGCGAATCTCCCAAGAGGTATTTCAAGACCTCGCTGATTTTTTAAACTCTTGTCTGGGTAGACTTGACTTAACATTTCAGATTCTACAGGTCCTGGATGAATAGAATTTGCCCTCACATTATTTCTAGCATACTGAAGCGCTGTAGACTTAGTAAATACGCGAACTGCAGCTTTTGATGGGTTGTAAGCCGTGGAAATCCTGCTTCCTATGATCCCAGCTGTTGAAGAAATATTTACTATTGATCCTCCCCCTGCAGCGATCATTTTAGGTAAGACGCTTTTGGTTCCTAGGAATACACCTTTCGCGTTTACATTCATGATTGAATCCCATTGCTCTCCGTCTGTGTCCAAAATTTTCCCTGATTTATATATGCCGGCATTCTGCACTAATATTGTAGGTAGGCCAAAAAGTTGCTCAGTTTTATTTACAAGCTCTATCCAACTGGATTCATTTGTTACATCTAAATAAACAAAAATTGCTTTGCCGAAGCCATTTTGTATTTCATGTTCAATTTGCTTGCCTTTCGTCGAATCAATATCGGCGATTATTATTGAAGCTCCTTCTAAGGCAAATCTTCGAGCTTGAATAATACCTAAATTCCCAGTACCTCCCGTTATAATAGCAACCTTTTTAGCAAGTCTCATTGTCAATTAAAAACAATCGTGACTTTAGTAGAAATTTTGGTAATAACGTATGATAAGTTCATCGATTGTGCTAGTTATTCATTCATAGATCCGGATCGAAATCCTTCTATATCAATAGTTATATATTTATATCCTAAAGCTTTTAAGCTTGTTGTAACTTTCTGTTTAATTGAGGGAGTTAACAATTTATCGAACTCTTCAACAGGCAATTCGATTCTCGCTATAGTGTTATGGTCACGAACCCTGAGTTGATTAAACCCCAGATCTCTCAATAATTCTTCAGCTGCCCCAATTCGCGTTAATAACTCACTTGATATTTGTGTTCCGTAAGCTACCCTAGAAGCAAGACATGCTTGAGCAGGTTTGTCCCAAGTAGGCAAGTTCATTTTCCGCGACAGAGCTCGTATATCTGTTTTAGTGAGGCCTACCTCTGCTAGGGGACTTATGACTCCATGCTCTGTAGCAGCTTTTATACCTGGCCTGTAATCATCTAAATCATCATGGTTTGTTCCATTAGCCACCGTTTTATAATTTAATTTAGCAGCCAACTGTAAAATATCTTGGTAAAGAGTATCTTTGCAAAAATAACATCTGTCGAGCTGATTTGCTCTATACTCAGGCCTGTCAATTTCTTGGGTTTCTATGACACGGCAAGAGAACCCTGCTGTCTCAGCGACTGAAATAGCTTCGTTAAGCTCCTTATGGGTAATGCTAGGAGACTTTGCTATTACGGCTAGTGACTTATCTCCCAATACTTGATGTGCTATCGATGCTAAAAGAGCACTATCAACCCCACCGGAATACGCAACAATCAAGGAATCACTTAAAGAAACCCTTTTCTTTAAGGCAATCAATTTATTCTCTAAATCTGTGGATTCCAGAGCTTGCATTAGTTAATTTTAGTATTTTTCATTGTAAAGTTGTGGTTTATTCCTCAGATACAAAGCGTTTAAGAACATTATTAGTTATTTTTGACACGTCATTATTGTAATTATTGTGAGATAAAGATCCACACCAAGATATGGACCCAGTTGAAAACACTGCTCCATTATTGGGCCCTTCATAATAAACCATATCACCTCTAACCAATGGGTTTACTGTACCGCCTTGCATTCCATCATTTAGTAACACCTCTTCAATCACATGTTGGTACACATCAGAGAATCCATCTGTTGTTGCTAAAACGAGAGCGTGAGGAGGGGTTCCAAGTTCGACGTCAGCTCTATCTATCTCAAAACCACCGGCACCGCCTTGCACCAATCCGTAGTTTCCGAATTCATCTCCTTCATCAACTCCTTCCATAATGAACGAAGCTCTTGGATCTTTACTTTCTTCTGACTTCCGATAGGGGTTAGAAGCATCAAATCCTTGAGAAGTAAATCCAACTCCAACTAGCTGCTGCGGAGGACGTCCTCTAAACCTCCATAGTCCTCCTAACTCACCAGTGCTTTGATGGTAATATTCTCCAGGAGCAGCTTCCCAAGCTTCGGTACCTCTGTGCCGCCTTACTTCTATAGAATGTGTAGAATCAGCTCCAAATGATGTGACCCAGTAATACCCATTCCCGCCTAGGTACATATGTCTACCGCCACCCACAAGATACTCTTCTAGGTAATCCAGCATCTCTCCTGTCCAATATTCAGGATGAGATCCACTCACCACTACTTGATATCTATTTAACAGCTCTGTACCTTCTAAATGTAAGTCTTCATCTGTAGCCACATCAAATTCATGTCCCATTTGTTCAAGCCAGTCAACTAGGTGTAGGTCTGCATTGAATTGGTGTGGAGCGCCTTTCATATTGTCTAATAGAGGAAAAATATATTTGGGTCTCATGTTCAGAATAGGCCGAAGTCTAGATGAGTGAGCAACCCCGCTGCCATCTGTGTGGCGATCATAGAGGCTACGTAGTTTGTTATCAACCATGTACCGGTCTGAATCTGTATCAGGATGATTAAACTTTACTCCGGTATCATCGCTGAATAATGTTGCAAAATCTAGGCCATTATTAAGATGGAAGTTAGCGTATGCTAAATAACTATTTGTCGGCACTAAAAACAGAATTGGCGCGGTAGATGTTTTCTTTGGGGGACGTACAAAGAAAGGAATATAATCTTCACCATCATTTGATTTCAGACGTGCAGCGTAGACTCCACTACGCAAGTTTTCTGGTACTTTTAATTTAAAGCCTACCTCCCATTCAGCATTGTCTAAGTGATCATCGTGGAAATGGACAGCACCATATAGTTCAGGTGCTATTTTGTAGTTTTGTTCTTGCCCTCTCCAAAGATGTCCGGTCATTCCTCTATATGGTCTATTAATTACCCTCCCATTGTGACCGTTACCTGAGATATCATCTACATTTGAGTTTGAAAAATTCGTGGTAAATGTCCATGCGGCCACTAAGTTTCCTTCCCCGACTTCGTTAGCTGGCGCCTCACCTTTTAATCTATGTATTTCATCTTTAGTTAAAGCGCTGCTGTAAACTTTTGGGCTGTCTATTTTCCCGTTGTACTTAGCATCAATTAAAAACTCAGAATCTTTATTTTTGTAAGAGTGGGCTGCCATCATGAAAGGTGCGTCAGTTTTAGGGATTTTCACAAATTCAACATTAGTTTTTGTTTGTGATAGAGATGGCTCGTTAGGCCAAATTGTAAGAGGGATTTGATAGATTGATACTTGTTTGTTTTCAGCATCATAGCTGATTGCAGCAAAATACCAAACGCCATCTCTCATAGGAACATTTGATGATATATTTAAAGATTTTTTTGAATTTGCACAAACTAATCCTAAGCATCCATTTTCTGTGATGACCATACGGTATCCAATAGAATCAGACCCTGACCATTTCCCAAGTATGGTTTGCTCTCGAAGCGTTGTTGTTGTTGGATATATCCAAGCTTGAAAAGTTAGACTTTCTGTAATATTTAGGTTTTCTGTATTCGGCACAGTCACATAAGATCCGTTTCTTATGTCCTGTACTTTTCCTGTATATTCTCCATCTATACTGGTCTTCACATATTCTTCTTTAAAGCCAGGCCCGTCTTGACTGGTATCTCCGTGAATTAAGCGAACTACATCTGCATGGTAAGTATCATTTTGACAACTGACCATAAACTCTATATTCTCGCCTGGGTGTAAGCTTAGTTTGTTTGCATATCCAACGACTTTCATGATTCAATCCTTATTATTGTTAAAGTTAATAGAATTAATGAAATGTTAGCATTGATAATTTTATTTCGGTAATTTTTTATATGTTTTGATTGACTGGATATTACAAAAAATCGAATTCCATTGAAAAGATAATTTTAAGAGAGTACAAAAATTAACGAAGAATCTATTAAGAAACTTTTAGAGGCATACACTTTAGGTGAAGTAACTGCCGATGAAGTAATATCAAAGTTATCTTATATGCCTTACCAAGACCTTGGGTTTGTTAAAGCAGACCATCATAGAGAACTGCGCACAGGATTCCCAGAAGTTATTTTTGGGCAAGGTAAAACAACTGAACAGGTTGTCAGTATTTCAAATGAGATACTCAAGTTCAGTAAACGATTAATGATCACGCGTGCATCAGATGAAATGTATTTTGAAGTAAAAAAACTTTGCGCTTTAGCGCAATATCATCATGATGCTAAAGCCATAACTGTTGACATAAGGGGTTCTGTTCTTAAAGAAAAAGGCGTTTTAATTGTAAGTGCAGGAACATCTGATTTACATGTTGCAAAAGAAGCGCAGGCAATTGCGGAACTAATGGATTGTCAAGTTAAAATGTTAATTGATGTTGGAGTAGCTGGGCTTCATAGATTGCTGGACAATTTAGGTGAAATCAAAAAACATAAAGTCATCGTTGCAGTAGCGGGTATGGATGGAGTCTTACCTGCAGTAATAGCAGGGTTGGTTAAGGCTCCTGTTATAGCTGTGCCGACTAGCATAGGATATGGCGCAAGTTTTGAAGGGATAGGTCCTTTATTGACTATGTTAAATTCATGTGCCCCGGGGGTGTCAGTAGTAAATATTGATAATGGATTCGGCGCAGGATATTTGGCTGCGATGATCAATAAATCTATGAAGGATTAAAAAAGTAATATGAAAGAGAGAGTACTTGGCAATATAGACACAATCTCCTTTTCTGTTATAAAACCTTTTGGGATTTTGCCGGATGAAATGACGTATGGAGGGGTCAGTGCATGTTGCGTTGACTCTAAAGACAGAGTGTATGTTTTAAGAAGGTCTGACCCGCCCATTATAGTTTTTGACCGTGAAGGCAAGTTTTTGGATTCTTTTGGGCATGGAAAGGTAATAGAAGGTCACGGAATGTCCATATCATCTAATGATGAAATTTGGATAACTGATAAAGATGGCCATGTGGCACTTAGGTTTAGCACCTCAGGTGAACTCACTATGCAATTAGGAAATTATGGAAGACCTAAATTACAAGATCCTTTTTCCCATCCATCTGATGTTGCAGTCCATAGAAATGGTGATATTTATATATCTGATGGATATGGAAATTCTAGGATTCATCATTTTTCATCGGATGGAAAATTAATAAAAAGCTGGGGCAATCCGGGAAGTGGTCCGGGCGAGTTTACAGTTCCTCATGCGTTAGCTTTTGATAGTAAAGATAGATTGTTTGTATGTGATCGTGAAAATTACAGAATTCAGATTTTTAACTTAGATGGTAATCTCCTTGATATTTGGTCCGATCACTACAAACCAATGGATATATACATTGATAAAAAAGATAGGATATTTATCACAGATCAAGTTCCGAGAATATCTGTGTTAGATACTCACGGTAAGCTAATTGCACGAGGTTTGCATCGAGGGCATGGAATATGGGGCGATTCAGAGGGAAACATCTATTCCTGTTGGCCTCAACCAAGTTCAAGTCCAGTTGTAAAATTAAAATTAAAGAATTCTGGTTCTTAATCATATTTAAAAGGATTATTAATGAAGATAACCGATATTAAGACAACTCTATTATCTTTTCCGATACCTGAGGAAAAACGATGGCGTACTGATTTGGGAGTTGCAACTAAATCAGACAACTGCCTAATTCATGTTGACACCGATTCTGATATATCAGGGGTCGGTATCGGATATGGTAATCCGGAAGTCATTAAATCGATTGTTGAGACTCAATTAAAACCTTCACTCCTTGGCGAAAACCCGTTATATGTTGAAGGTCTTTGGGAAAAAATGTACAGCGGTTCACGTGGGATACCAAGCTTAAACAGAGGAGTTTCTCAACCGTCGTTTAGTCGGCGCGGTGATACACTCTGCGCGATTGCTGGTATTGATATCGCATTATGGGATATTTTGGGAAAATTTTTTGAAAAGCCAATCTATCAAATTCTTGGTGCCTCTAGACACAGAATTAGAGCATATGCATCTGGAGGATGGGCTCCAGGAGTAGAAGCAGGAGAAGAAATGGCAGGCTATGCTGCTAAAGGCTTTAGCGCGGTAAAAATGAGGGCTGAAGGTATAGATGGATTCTCGCTTACAAAGCTTAGAACTAGAGTTGGATCTGCACGAAAAGCTTTAGGCCCAGATATTGAGTTAATGGTAGATGCACATGGATCCTTTGATGTTTCTACTGCAAAAAGAGTAGCAAAAATACTAGAGGAGTTTGACATAGCTTGGTTTGAGGAGCCGGTATCTTATGATGACCATATTGGACAAGCTGAGGTGAGGAAAAGCACAATAGTTCCAATTTCTTCTGGAGAAAGTGAGTCTACTCGTTTTGAAATTCTTGATTTGCTAAGAAATAGGTCTGTTGACATTGTTCAACCTGACGTAGCGATGTCCGGTGGTATAACAGAGAATCGAAGAATTGCAGCTCTCGCTGGCACGCATAACATTCGATATGCTCCACATGTATGGGGAAGTGGCGTTACATTTGCAGCTAGCATCCACTTAGCAATGCATGCACCAAACTGTTTTATTTTTGAAGTTTCTCAAAGCAATTCCCCTTTAAATTGGAAATTATTCGTCGAACCGTTCGAAATAAAAGATGGGTATGTATATGCTGCTGACCGCCCAGGGCTAGGATTTACCCTTCAAGATGGGTTAGAAAAACTATACCCTTTTCAAAAGGGACCGAGTTACATTTATTAAGGTTAAAGTCAAATAAGCCCTCATAGTATGAAGATGTTTAACGGGAAATTACCCTGGATTATCGCTGGAGTATTGGGAGTCCTTGTCTTACTTGCTTATATTATGGTGTTGATGTCGAGTGAAGTTAATGCCTAAAGCACAGTGGCTTATTGGAGCCATATTATTTCTAGCGTTTATTGTTATATTTCTGCAAAGAGTCTATATGACGAGATATACTGCCATTTTAAAAATAATTAAGGAGAATGAAATGCCAACTATTAATATTTCATACAAAGTACCTTCTGCAAATGCATCGGAAGTTGAAGATGCCCTTCAAGCTCATGCTGAACATATGAGGGCGAGCTATACTGCTGACAATCCAAGAGGAGACAACCCGCTAGATGCTTACTTTACAAAGGCTGAGGAGTTAAATAACCCCACAAGCCCAGCAGATGGGACAACAGGCAATATTATATTCACGCTGAATGAAAAGTGGAGTCAAGTAGAGCATATTCAAGCACATATAGGTAGAACTTTAGAAGCATCTCATGCCGAGAAATTCATAGCTGCTATGCAAGCTTATGGAACTGTTTCGGTTATGGGCGAAATTTTTTATGATATGAATGGCTAAATACAGGGGAAGTAAGCCACTTTATATTTATTTTGCTTCATTTTGCATATGCTGCAACGGACTGAAGTTGGAAGATCAGAAGAGAATTTACTTTAACAAATAACTCAATTATTGGAAAATAACTTATACTCTGGCATATGTTAGCTATTTCTAGAAATATAGTTATTCTCTTTTCTGCAGGATTAATACTTCTACTGGTAGGTTGTGAGCCAGCAAAAGATACAGTTGATTCAGAATCTTCCATCAACGTTTCTACTGCAAACAAAAATAATGCGACCTTACTAGCATCGATGATTGAAAAAAGGCAGGATTTCGAATTAGTGGTGCTTTCCGACGGCAGGTTACTTTCAATCGGCGGTCGAGGAGTAGCTTCTCTCGTAACTAGCGCAGTCAATACTACAGAAGTATATGACCCTGCTGCAGATAAATGGACATTATCAGGCCATATGAATGAGGTACGGTCTGTAACAAGTGCTGTTGAACTAGAAGATGGTACGGTATTAGTTTCAGGCGGTGCTGCTCACCAGAGAAACGCTACCTCCCTAACAGAGATTTGGGATCCTGGCACAGGTGAGTGGACTATCGTAGCTCCAATGAACCAAGCTAGAGAAAAGTTTGGATTAATTCGCTTCGCAGATGGCAGAGTAATCGCGATAGGCGGCTCTGATGATATCGGACAACATACACCGACAGCTGAAATATATGATCCTGCCACAGATACTTGGACAATAGTTGACTCTATGGGTGAAAACCGAATCTGGCATACAACAACAGCGTTAGGTGATGGGCGTATCCTGGTAACCGGTGGTGGCAACCCTGATGGTCCATTTCAAAAGAGTGCTGAAATATTCGATCCAGCCACTGAAAAATGGCAATATGCAGGAGAAATGAGTGTCTCTAGATCTCAGCATACCGCAACATTAATGGCCGATGGACGGATATTGGTTGTAGGTGGCAGAGGCAAAAGAACAACCTCTGAAATATATGACCCGGTAACAAACAGCTGGGACTCAGTTGCAGATACAACAAACCCAAGAGCTGAACATATTGCAATAGCAAACTCAGATGGATCAGTATTAGTTGCAGGCGGCACAGGTAACTTACAGTCAATGGAATTGTACGATCCAATCTCAAATAGCTGGACTGAAGTCGGTAAGATGCAATACAGCAGATATCGATTCCAGGCTTACAAAAGAGATGATGGCTCGATAATGCTAATAGGCGGACAGGGACTCGAAACTGCTCTAGCTGAAACGGAAGTATTTAATATAACTCTTTCTAATCGTACTCAAGATGAGTTAGATGCTAACGCAGAGTCAGCAAGATCTGGAGTTCAGGAAGTTGCTCTTAATGCGACTCCAACTGCCTTGCCTACTGCTACTCCACTACCAGAACGTAAAACCGTCACAAATGAAGGCATGAAGTTCAACTTTACTGAGGCTATTGAATCAGACCCATCTGGTACTACAATTACACCTCTAGGTAATCCAGTTAAATTGGCTATCGGCCAAACTGTAATCAGCCCTAATCCTGACTCAGGAATGGCAGGTATATTTGAAGCGGTTGTATCTGATGACAGGGAAAGTGGTGGCACAGCTGTCGTTAAAATTTTCATTAGAATGGGATTCTTTGATCAAGGCACAACAGATGTGACTTTACAGGCAGGTGGGGGGCCAGCTGCTAAGAAGTTAGGTAGGTTATGGATATGTGTCACAGATTTAGAATATGACTTAGATAATAACCCTATAGCGACGGTAACAATTTTCAAACCCTAAAGTTCGCGTAATTTAGACTTTCTTATTAAAGAGGATTAGCCATATAAAAGTTATTCGATTAGTTATTCTAAATAACTTATACTATGATTTGTACACATAAGTTGATGTTTTTATCTCTATTAAAGAAACTAAAGAAGCAAGCTAGTAACCTCATATATTAAGCCAGTGTTATCATATTCTTAAATGTCTTATTCTAAATTCGAATTCACACAAATATCACGGCTTGAAGTTGAGGCTTTAGGCAAACCGGGCCAGCGGACATTCCGTATTATCACGGAAAGCAACAATAGTGTTGCTTCAATATGGATTGAAAAAGAACACTTATTAGAGTTGTCTTTGTCTATAAAACAATTGATTGATTCAACAGTGGAAGGTGAAGATGCCGCAGCTTCTGGCATGGTACCGAATCAGCTTGAAGCGCCCGACATGACAAAGTTAGATTTTAAAGTAAGTCGTCTGGGATTGAAGCATGACGAGCCATCTGGCATGTTTTTAATTGAGTTTAATGATACTGACAACATCGAAAATACAAACAATACTTCTGACTTAACATTGTGGGTAAATAGGTACCAAGTAGATTTATTTGCTGATCAAGCAATCAAAATTTGCGCTTCAGGGAGACCTCTTTGTAATCTTTGTGGAGTACCAGTTGATTCACCTGAAGAAGGTGGACACCTGTGCCCAAGAAGAAATGGGAACCACCCCATAGATGAAATACAAAAGATTTAAAGTTTCGTGATTTCAATTGCAGATTGCCCGAATATCTGGGATACATCAAAGTAATGTCGGTTGAAAAAAAATCAGAAAACGTAACTGAACCTTCTCTCTTAGTTGTTAAACATATATTAGAGTCAGCTGAAATTGTTTCTGGTGGTCAATTATTATTGGGCTCAAACAGTACCTTCCTAGTGAATCTGAAAACGGATGAAGGAAAGGCAATGAGGGCTATATACAAGCCTAAGATTGGAGAAAGGCCCCTGGACGATTACCCAGTACAGACATTATATCGAAGAGAATACGCTACATACCTAGTGTCTCAATTTTTAGGTTGGCCAAATATACCCCTAACTGTAATACGAGAAGGTCCTTTTGGAGTTGGAACATTACAGTGTTTTGTTGACTTCGGTCCGGATACAAATTATTTCACTTTAAGAGAAAGCAGGCTAGAGGATTTGGTCACAGTCGCTCTTTTTGACCTTATAGTTAATAACGGGGATAGAAAAGGAGGACACTTCATAGAGGACTTAAAAGGTAAGATCTGGAGTATTGATCATGGACTAACGTTTCATTCGGAATTTAAATTACGTACCGTTATGTTTGAATATTGCGGATTCAGGTTTCCTGAGGAACTTATTGATGATGTAAAAAAATTATTAATTCAATTAGAAACTAAGACTGAACAGTACAATGTATTAGCAGAACAAATTAGTAATATTGAAGTCGATGCTTTAATTGCTAGATTGCAACTGATCGTTGAAAACCCGGAGCATCCATCTCTAGATCCTTATTTTAATGTGCCATGGCCGCTTATTTAATACAACTTAGGAGTGATTGCTTAAATACTTAATAAAACCAAGAGTAAGTTAAATTTTAAGTAAATTACTTAGCTTTTGCTTCCAGCCAGATTTATATTCAAGTTTTTGGGAAATAAGATTTACTATTCCTGTAGAACCAAAAATTAATGGAGCATGCCACTTACGTAATGTGGCCATATCAACAATGACTTTCTGGGGTTGCTTGTAGAATGAATCAAATTCAGACCACTGAGCCTTTTTCCTACTAATATTTCCAACTTTAATGCTGCCTCCTGCTTCTTTGATTATTATTAATCCTGCTGCCACATCCCATATTGCTAATGAACCAAGGAGTGCAGAATATTGGAAAACACCGGTCGCAACCATGGCTAGTTCGTATGCAATACTGCCTAAAATTCTAGGTTCCCCTTTGATTCTGTCAGTAAACCGAAAAGAGTTATGAAAAGAACCAGGCAAACCAACCAAGCTTAGAGAATCTGGAGAATCCCTGTTTGAAATGTTTATAGGTTTATCGTTTAAGTATGCTCCTTTACCGATTACAGCATGCAAGATGTCTCCGCCTTTATCTCCGGTTGGAATAAATATTGCTCCGGCTATAGGTATCCCATCACACAAAACACCAATAGAGCAAGCAAATATTCTAAGTCCATTGGAAAAATTTCTTGTGCCGTCTAACGGATCGATAACCCAAACATACTTGGGTAGTATTTTATTAGTTCCTGGTTGATCCTCTTCACCTATTACAGCATGATCTGGAAAAGATTTAAGGATTGATATTTTTAATAGATCCTGGACATTTTTATCGGCTTCAGTAACTGGGTCAGTTTTACCTAGGTCTTTATATTCAATTTCGAGTGGTTTGCCAAAATATGTCAGTAATGATTCTCCAGCCTCTTTTGCAAGTGACTTTAATTGGTTTTCTATTTTTGATAAATACAGATTATCTTGAGAGGTCAATTTTTTAACACCTTAACTTTGAGAGATTTCATAATGTAAGTTGGTCAACGAGTTTCATAATTGCTTATTTTCATTGACCATAATATAAAATCATTAATATGGGTATTAAATTTAATCTAAGGCCAGGAAAAATAGTAGTAGTAGAGTTTTTTGGAAAAATTGGAGGACCGATAAAATCCCCTGTTTACGAAAAGTTAATCGAGAGGTTGCGGAAGGACAAATCATGTAAAGCATTAGTTTTAGATATTGATTCTCCAGGTGGGACCGTTACCGACTCAGAATACATATATCATGTTTTATCCAGGTTTGGATCGGATAAGCCAATAGTTTCTAACGTAAGAGGATTGGGAGCTTCAGGAGCATATCTAATAGCTTGTGCAGGGCGCACAATAGTGGCCTCTCCAGGAGCTATTGTCGGTTCAATTGGAGTCATATCTATTAGACCTATGGTAGAAGAGCTATTAAAAAAAGCTGGTATAGATGTCAATGTAACAAAGACAGGACTTTACAAAGACATGGGTGCATATTGGAGACCTACTACAAAAGAAGAGGAGATTAAACTTCAAAGTTTTGTTGATGAATCATATAAACGGTTCTTAGAGGTGGTTATTAATGCCCGAGGCATGTCTAAGGCCGGGGTTGAAAATTTAGCTAATGGCGAAGTGTTCTGGGGTGCTTCAGCTTTAGAAAATGGTTTGGTTGATAAATTAGGGACTTTGGATACGGCGATTGACGTGGCGTCTGAATTGGCTAAATGTAAAAGGAGAGTAGTCACATTGGGGCCGAAGAAATCTTTGATGCAAAAAATTACTGGATCATTGTCATCGTCTCTGGTCGATTCAACTGTAAATGAGTTAGAAACAAGGATATGGTCTGATTACGTCAGATACTGATGAATGTGAGTGCTTTAGTACGTTATTTTTAAACATAACATATCGATTTGATTATTAAGTTAATTGTTTTCTGTTTTTGCCTTTGCCCATAGGTCATTTTGTTCTGATAAAGTAAGCTCATCAACTGACCTGCCCTTTTTTTCACAAGACTCTTCTATGAACTTGAAACGTTTTTCAAATCTTTTATATGATTTTCTTAAAGCAGATTCGGCATCTACATTATTCCACCGGCACAGATTTACAATAGAGAACAGAATGTCTCCTAATTCATGTTCTTTATCGGCATCTGTCTCACTTTTATTAAACTCTGAAATCTCTTCTGAAATTTTGTTTAAAACTCCATCTAAATCTTCCCAATCGAAGTTTACTCGCTCTACTCGTTTTTGCATTTTCTGAGATATTGATAAAGATGACATGGCTTTAGGCATGCCATCTAAAATTGATTTGTAATTGGAATGGGCTTTTTCGGTCTTTTTAATTTCATCCCAGTTTTTTAGTAACTGATTCTCGCCTTCGATTTTGACGCCTTTGAAAACATGTGGGTGTCGATTGATTAGTTTATCTATTATATTCTTGAAAACCTGTGTTGCTGAAAATGAATTAGTTTCTTTTGCTAACTGGATTTGGAAAGCGATATGGAGTAGGACATCACCCGATTCTTCACAAATAGATTCATTATTTGCATTATCCAAGCCATCTATTAATTCGTATGCTTCTTCAAGAAATTGGTTGCGAAATGTCTCTCTAGTTTGCTTTTGGTCCCAAGGACATCCGTCTGGCCCTCTTAGTTTTTCCACAAGTTTTAACAGTCCATCAAATGTTGAAGGGTATCCGTTTTTGGAATTCGTATTTAAAATGTTCATATGCCATATCGCCTTAAGTTATTTTTTAAAATCCTAATAGCATCAATTTTTATTGTTTGCATACCGATATTTCTTGTTACTTCAAACGTTCGTTGGGTAATTGACACTCCCCTGTTATATTCCTATGGATTCGATAAATATGATACTGCTGCCAGGACCGGCATTGAACGTGCTGAGCTTATTAAGGCTGGAAAACTTTTTAGGGATTATTTCAATAATGATCAAGACCTACTGCAGGTGAGAGTTGTGCAAAATGGGGTTTTAAGGAACTTATATAACGCAAAAGAGATTGCTCACATGGTGGATGTTAAAGATTTAGTACAAGGGGTTTTTGATACCCAAATATATTTGGGTATATTTTTAGCGACTTTTGTTGGCCTAGGATTTTTAATCTATAGGCTCAAATGGCTAAGAATTTTAGGCGAACTTATTGCGTTGGGTGGAATGTTAACTTTGGCATTGGTGGTATTTGTAGGATTATTATCTTTGATTGGGTTCGATAAATTGTTTTTAGTCTTTCATATCATCTCATTTGATAATGACCTTTGGCAGCTTGACCCGAGACAAGATATGTTGCTAATAATGTTTCCACAAGGTTTTTTCTTTGACGCAACTATGTGGATTGTAGGTGCTACTGTTTTTCAGGCAATTATCCTATGTCTGTACAAATGCTGGCTCTGGACAAAAAAATTAAGACTAAATATTTGAATACTAGCTACAAACTCAATTAAATGGATCATATAATTAACGATAGGTAAATTATGGCTAATAAAAAACCTGAAATTAATAATCAAGATCATGTAGGCAGATACGGATCCTATGGCGGTCAGTATGTACCAGAAACTTTGATGCAAGCTCTAGATGAATTGTCTAAAGAATATGAAAGTGTTAAGTCAGACGATGAGTTTAAAGGTCAGATTGAGAGTTTGGGTAAGAACTATGTTGGACGCCCAACAGCGATGTATTTTGCTAAAAATTTAACTAATCATCTGGGCGGAGCTCAAATTTATATCAAAAGAGAAGATTTGGCTCACACTGGTGCCCATAAAATAAACAACGCTTTGGGACAGGCTATTTTAGCTAAAAGAATGGGTAAAACAAGGATTGTCGCAGAGACTGGAGCAGGTCAACATGGAGTTGCGACAGCTAGTGCTTGCGCATTGCTTGGATTTGAGTGTGTTGTTTATATGGGTGAAGAAGATATTTCGAGACAACGAGTTAATGTGTTCAGGATGGAACTTCTCGGCGCGGAAGTGAGGCCTGTAACTTCAGGTACAAGAACATTAAAGGACGCCATTAATGAAGCTATAAGAGATTGGGTCACCAATGTAGAAAACACACATTACCTTATTGGTAGTGTTGTTGGTCCTCATCCATATCCAGAGATAGTTAGGGATTTTCAAAAGATTATTGGTGAGGAAGCCAAGGGTCAAATCATTAATTTGGCTGGAAGATTACCTGATTATATAGTTGCATGTGTTGGGGGTGGCAGTAATGCTATTGGCTTATTCCATGAATTTATTAAAAACGAATCCGTGAATTTAATTGGCGTGGAAGCTGGCGGATTAGGCCAAGAAGAAGGTCAGCATGCAGCCACTTTAACATTTGGAGAAATAGGGGTTTTGCATGGAAGTATGTCTTATTTACTTCAGGATGAAAATGGTCAAGTTTCTCCGGCTCACAGTATATCGGCAGGATTGGATTATCCTGGAGTTGGCCCTGAACATAGCTATTTGAAAGATGCGGGGCGGGCAAGTTATGTGAGCATAACAGATAAAGAAGCAATTGAAGGATTTAAATTATTAACGAAAACTGAAGGGATAATTCCTGCCTTGGAGCCCGCACATGCAGTAGCCTACATTTCTAAGCTTGCACCACAACTCTCACGTGACGCTATTGTTTTACTTGGGTTGAGTGGTAGAGGCGATAAAGACATAGATACTGTGTTTAAATTTGAATCAAACTTGTGAAATAATTGATGTAAATGTTGTAATTGGTTCATTCCAAGCTTGTTTTAAAGGATGCGATTAGGTTTTATTTAGATTCAAGCTAGTGTTTAAATGGAGTATGTTTTTGTTAGCTGAACCATCTAAGTTGAAAGTTTTTATCTGCATTATCGTTTTAATTTTATGTGTCTTCTGGTCTTATGATCAAGTTGAGGCACATGGAGGCGTAACAGTGTTTAAAAAACAAACTGTAGGCCCTTATGAAATTCAGTTTGGAACTAGCCCTCGTTCTCCATCACCAGGTCCGATTCACATTGCTCTAAGAATAGTGTCGTTAAAAACAGGACTTACGCTTAATGAGGCATCTGTAAAACTGTCTGGAAAGATACAAGGAACAGTGGGAGATCAAATTGGTTCTTTTGAACCAATTTTAGCTGAGCAATATAAGGAAGATCCCCAGTTTTGGGATGCCGACATAATGGTTTCAGATGAAGGAGATTGGTTATTTAAGGTCATTATTGAGGATAAAGGCGATTTTTATGAAGCCTATTATGATGTGAAAGTACAAAAATCTAGTCCAATTAAAGGGATTTTTTCGGTTATCGGTTTAATATTATTTCTTACCGTTCTAGCATTGGCTGTGCGCACATATTTTAAACCTAAAGTCGCTATCTGATTGTTGAAATCAAAGTCGCTATGTGATTTAATTCACATATAAAAAAGTGAAAGGTGAAAGAGAAGTAATAAAAGAAATTTCTGTGGGTAAATTTATACAATTGAGACATATAAAGTGGAAAAAAATTAATATGAAATTTTCGATGTTAGTGGTAGTTTCTGTATTATTATTAGGCTTGATAATGGGTTGTGGCGGTACTACCGGTCCATCTGAAGTGAGCATAGGCCTGGATCTAAAATATGATATAAATTCCCACGAATTAAACTTAGTTAGCGTTGAAGAGCCAAACAAAGATTATGATATGGGATCCCATAACCAATACTATTCTTTAAATGACAATAATGTAATTAAACTTAGACAGGGTGATACCCTTACTATCAATTTAACATCGGAAGTTAAGGGCGGTTTCCATATACATGGATACAATATTTTAAATGATGTTGAAATAGGAAAACTTGTTACCTTTACTTTTATAGCAGATGCAACTGGTAAATATGCAATGGTATTTCATAGATTTATGGATGAAGATCATACAGATCATGCAGATATGGAGATAGCTTTAGGCTCCGTAGAGGTCTTTCCAAATTAGATAGGCGATTTTGAATAATAAACCAAAATTACTTATTTTAATTGCAGGTTTATTTGTCTTTTTTTCGGTAACATCAAAGGTGTATGCACATGGGTTTGGGGAAAGATATGACCTTCCTATGCCTCTTTTATATTTTATCCTAGGTGCTGTTATTGCAGTAGGGTTATCATTTTTATTAATTGGTGTTTTTGTAACAAGTGACACTTCACCAAAGCACTTTAGATTTGAGGTAATGCCTGCTTCTTGGGTTGGAAGAATTGTTAAATCTCAGTACCTTTATTGGATTATCAAGTGTTTATCTGTTGTGCTACTAGTATTAATTCTTTTAACTACTCTAATTGGATCTAACAAGCCAATTTATAATTTCAGCCCAACTTTTATATGGGTAATTTGGTGGGTTGGTTTTGGCTTCATGTCAGCAGTTTTTGGTAACTTATGGGTTCTTATCAATCCATGGAAAATAATATTTGAATTTGCCGAGAGAATACAAAAATTGTTTACTGGGAGAGATGAATTCAATTCAATTTTAATTTATCCTTCAGAGTTACAGGGCTGGCCATCAGTTGTTCTTTTTGGGATTTTCGCATGGATTGAAAACGTTTATTGGGGGGCAGCTGTTCCCCGTAATTTAGCAATATTGGTAATAATTTACAGTTTAATTCAGTGGGGCGGAATGTTATGTTTTGGGAAGTGTATTTGGCTAAAGAATGGAGATCCATTTGCGTTAATTTTTAGATTCTTTTCAAAGTTCTCCATTTCTGAAATAAATGATACGGATGGCAAAGTTTTTTTTAGATTTCCGGGTGTTGGCTTTTTAAATATTAGTAAACCCAATACTTCAGTCATGGTTTTTGTAGTGATTTTACTTGCTACAGTTACATTTGATGGTATTAAGGAAACTCCCTTTTGGAATGAGATACACTCACATTACCCGACTCTTTCTTATACGCAAATTGACACCTTCGGTCTGGTAATTGTTCCGGCGATATTTCTTCTAATATATTTACTATTTTGTTGGGTAGTAAGATATTGTTCTAAGGAAAAAATAAGCTTAATTTCTATAGCACAATCCTTCGTTTTTTCGTTATTGCCAATAGCGCTTGCTTACCATTTTGCTCATTATTTATCGTTATTATTGATAGCAGGACAGGCAATAATTCCGCTATTATCTGATCCTTTTGGGATAGGATGGGATTTGTTTGGATCGGCAGATTATAAGATTAATTTGAATGCTATAAATGCAAAAGCTGCATGGTTTTTTTCAGTATCGATCATTGTCATAGGCCATGTACTTGCTGTGTACGTGTCTCATTTAACTGCATTGAAGGTGTTTAAATCTCATGGTAATGCTATTAGAAGTCAGTATCCGATGCTGTTACTTATGTTGACATATACTGCAATAAGCCTGTGGATTTTATCAATGCCAATCATAGGATAATATCGTAAAATAAGACATTAATTATAGTGCAGTATATGTAGCTATGATGATGTTTTTACTGGGCATCTATATCAGCATATTGATAGGGGATATATATAATGACCTGGCAAGTACCAATAGAGTTTAAATCGGTCACTAAATCTTATGGTTCCTACCTTGCGCTTGATGACATGACTCTTACAGTTGAAAGTGGCGAGATTTTTGGGTTTCTTGGACCTAATGGAGCAGGTAAAACCACCGCTATTCGAATCCTTACTGGATTCTTGAATCCCACGGATGGATCAGCACACGTTTTTGGTATGAACTCCTGGATGGAGACAGTAAATATTAATCGGAGAATTGGTTTTGTTCCAGACCTGTCATCACTTTATGATAATAGTACTGGTATCGAATTGCTTGAATATTTCGGGTCTTTACATGGTGGGCTTAATCGGCCAAACCTAAACACACTTTCTGATTCACTTAAGCTTAGTCATGAAGATTTGAATCGTAAAATCAGGCAATATTCTCATGGGATGAAAAGAAAATTAGCGATTATACAAGCAATGCAACATCAGCCTGACTTATTAATTATGGATGAGCCTACACAGGGTTTAGATCCGCTCACCCAAATAGCCCTTTTTGGCGTTTTAAAAACATTTAGTAATAATGGAGGAACAATATTTTTTTCTTCACATGTACTGTCAGAAGTAGAAAACCTTTGTGAAAGAGTGGCGATTATTCGTGAAGGCAAATTAATTGTTATAGAAAAAATAAAGGAACTTAAGTCTCGAAAAAGACGAGTGGCCAAGATTAGGTTTAAAAATGAAATCCCGTCAAATTTTGATTTACAAGGTTTGACAATAATATCGCGTGACAATAATGAGTTTTTACTTTCAATCGATCATAATATAAATCCATTCATTAAATTTCTAGGCAATTATCAAGTTGAAAATTTGTCTATAGAGGAGCCGAGTTTAGAGGATATATTTTTGGATTATTACCAAGACCCGAACCAGGATGATTTGTCTTTATGAAATTCGTGTTTTTGGCAACGTTAAGAAATAATAAGATTTCAACGCTGATGCTTTCTTTAGCAGCCTTATTATTTTCATTTGTGTTTCTAGCTACATTTGACGCGTTCGGTGATATGTTTTTTGAAATGATTGAAACAATGCCACAAGGTTTCCGCGCGTTAATAAAAGCAAGTGGTGAATACAAGTCAGAAGAAATGGGGTACTTAGCAGTAGGATTCAGGGAGCCAATTTATTTAATAATAATATTAAGTTTTGTTATAGCTTCATCTGCGAGTGCAATTGCAAAAGAAATCGAAAGAGGAACAATATTCCTGTTGCTGTCTAGGCCAGTTTCACGAGAGCAGTTTTTGTTCGCGAAATTCGCCGCAACTTTAATTGGAACAGCTTTTGTTTTATGTTTTGCAATTCTAGGTACATGGTTAGGGTCTATAATTTTTGAGGTCAACGAGATAGATTATAACCTTATATTTAAGATTCAGTTGAATGTCTTTTTTCTAGCTTTATCAATTGGTGGAATTTCATACCTAGTATCTTCAGTATTAAGTGAAGGAGGTAAAGCATTGGCTATTTCTTCTGGGCTGACGGTATTAATGTTTTTCATTGAGTTTTTGGCGGACAGCTTGCCATCGATTGATTGGATAGGTTTTATATCTGTTTTCCATTACTATGATCCATCAATGCTCGTTAATACTGAATCAATTTCTTTGATTAATCTGTCTACTTTAATTATCGTTGGGTTTGCTTGTTTGGGGATATCAACAATTATGTTCAAAAGACGAGATATACCTTAAAAATTTTGACCAGTAAAACACAATCTGTTAACTGCATTAATTGAGACACTATCGGTTTTTAGTGATAAGAGGGTGACTTTATAAAATTATCAGTAGCGAGTTATCTTGAGTCTACATATAATACTCAAGATCCTAAACTTTTTGGTTGATTACAAATAACGATTTAATCTGATATAAGAGGATGTTTATGTCTGTTGACGGTTCTAGCGTGCTTAAAATAAAAGATTTGGCTAGAAGAGTGCGTGTAGACGTTCTTAAGATGGTTGCAAAAGCTAATAGTGGACATCCTGGAGGATCTTTATCAGAGGCTGACATTCTTGCAGTGTTATACGGAACAGTCATGAATCACGATCCAGATAAACCTGATTTGATAGACCGAGACAGGTTTATTCTTAGTAAAGCCCATGCATGCCCTGGTTTATATGCTGTTTTGGCAGAGACAGGGTATTTTGAAGTAAAAGAACTAGACACCTATCGACAAATCAATTCTAGAATTCAAGGTCATGCTCATATAAAAACACCAGGCGTTGAGATGTCAGGAGGCTCATTAGGGCAAGGACTTTCATTTGGTCTGGGAGTGTCATTAGCTAGTCGTTTAAATAGATTGTCATCCCGGACTTTTGTGCTTCTTGGCGATGGTGAGTGTGATGAAGGTCAGATATGGGAAGCTGCTATGTCTGCATCTCACCATGGGCTAGATAATTTAGTTGCAATAGTGGATCGGAATAGAATTCAAAACGATAGATGGACTCATGAAGTGATGAGTTTAGAACCGTTTACAGACAAATGGAAATCATTTGGATGGCATGTAATGGAGGTTGATGGGCACAATGTTGATGAGCTTGTATTGGCTTTTGACACGGCTGAAACAATAAAAGGCCGGCCATCAGTCATAATAGCTAATACCCTGAAAGGTAAGGGAGTAAGTTTTATGGAAAACAACGTTGACTTTCATGGTAAAGCCCCGTCTCCAGAGGAATTATCTAAAGCTTTGGAAGAATTAGAACAAGAGAAGATATTATGACTGATTTAGTTTCAACGCGAGAAGTGGCAGGTGATCTTCTAGTAAAACTAGGACATGTATATTCAGATTTAGTTGTAGTTGGAGGAGATCTTAATAAATCAACATTTGCTAATAAGTTTCAAGCAGAGTTTCCAGCCCGATTTTTTGATTTTGGACCGGCTGAACAAAACATGGTAAGTGTTGCCGCTGGCTTAGCTGCTTCTGGAAAGATTCCAGTTGTAAGTACATTTGCGGTTTTTGGGACGGCTAGACCGTTTGATCAGTTGCGTGTCGGAGTTTCGCAATCTAAGTTAAACGTTAAATTGATACTCACCCATAGTGGCCTTCTTACAGCCGAAGATGGCGTATCAGCACAATCTATTGAAGATATCGCGATAATGTCTGCATTACCGTCATTTACCATAATAGTCCCTGCTGATGGACCCGAAACTGAGCTTGCAATTAAGGCATCTATTGAAATGGATGGCCCAGTTTATATCCGACTTTCCAGGCCTGCCACTCCTGTCGTACATACTAAAGAGTATGATTTTAAGATTGGAAGTGCTGAGGTTATGAGAGAGGGAGATGACGTAACAATTATATCTTATGGAATAATGTTGAATGAATCTTTAAAAGCAGCGTTAGATCTTGATAAACAAGGTATTTCATCCACAGTTATCAATATGGCTACGATAGCCCCTTTAGATGACGACGCCATTTTAAAATCTGTAAGTAAAACTGGCCTGGTGGTTACCGCTGAAGAACATCTTATTCAAGGCGGTTTAGGCAGTATTGTGGCAAGTTTATTGGCTCAACACCATCCAGCTCCGATAGAGATGGTTGGATTAAAAGGGTATGCTGAGTCTGGAAAGCCAGAACAGTTATTAAAGAAATATAATCTAACTCATAATGATATAGTGACAAGTGTATTAAAAGGTATTGCCAGGAAGCCTTAACGTAGCATACGCTGCATTGCCTTGAGCCCTTGAGCAGAATTCATTTGTTTCATTAATTTTCGAGTCTGACTGAATTGGTTTAACAACTGATTAACCTGTTGAGGCGAAGTGCCACTTCCTTTAGCGATACGTTTTTTCCGGCTACCATTGATTAGATTAGGATTTTGTCTTTCATCAACCGTCATAGATAAAATAATTGCCTCCACTTGAGAAAGATGACGTTCATTTAAGTTGGCATCTTGTAATTTACTACTGAGTTTGTTCATGCCAGGTATCATTCCTAAAACGTCTCCAAGGGGGCCCATTGACTTAAGACTGTTTAATTGGCCAAGAAAATCTTCTAAGTCAAAGGAAGATTGACGGATTTTCTTATCTAGTTCTATTGCTTTATTTTGGTCAAAATTCTTTTGCGCTTTTTCCGCTAGTGTAACTATATCTCCCATTCCTAATATCCTTGACGCAAGCCGTTCAGGGTGGAATTGTTCTAGGGAATCCGTGTGTTCACCTGTGCCAATAAACTTTATTGGTACGCCCGTTACACTAGTTATTGATAAAGCTGCACCGCCTCTGGCATCCCCATCTAATTTACTAAGAATTAGGCCGGTTAATCCAACATACTCATTGAATGCCTGGGCCACGTTCACTGACTCTTGCCCTGTCATTGCATCGGCTACTAATAGAATTTCATCTGGGTTAATTTGGGTTTTAATCTTTTTTAACTCATTCATTAGCCCATCATCGATTTGAAGTCGACCTGCTGTATCTAAAATTGTCCATGATGCATCAATTTTAATGGCTTGCTTAATCGCGTCTTTACACACCTCGAATGGGGTGGAATTAAGGTCGGGTTTATAGACTTCAACACCCAATTTCTCACCAAGGCTAGTTAACTGATTTACAGCTGCTGGGCGAGCCAAGTCAGCGGGCACCAAAAAAGATTTTTGACCAGTGTCACTTAATCTTTTTGCTAATTTAGCCGCCGTTGTGGTTTTTCCTGCTCCGTTGAGTCCAACTAATAATATCGATGCATTAGCTGACTGCTTATTAAGAGTATGACAGTCTCCACTTAATATAGACGTAAGTTCATCATTAGTGATCTTAACAATTTGATTGTGAGCATTTAAGCTATCGAGAATATTAGTTCCAATTGCACGTTCTTTAATACGAGCGATCAGACCTTTAACCACTTTAAAGTTTACATCTGCCTCTAATAGTGCCAAACGTATTTCACGCATGGCAATATCAAGGTCCTTTTCTGTTATTCGTCCTTTATTACTAAGTACCTTTAACGTTTGGGTTAATTTATTTGAAAGATTTTCAAACATAATAAAACGAGATTAACACATTTTTATGATAACAATAAATAACTTGGCAAATTTAAATCGCAATGAATAAAATTATTTTTTTGGAGATTTTTTGTTACCGCTGATTTGCGAATTCAATGCTTCTATGTCAAAAGCCTCTTGAGGCTCTATATCTTCACAAACAGATATAGAACTAACTGAATCTCCAGATGGTAGTTTGAATATAGTTACCCCTTGGGTTATTCGTCCGATACTGGAGATCTCGGATAAGTTAGTGCGTAACACTTTTGCTTGTTTTGATATTACATATACTTCAAGATCATCAGTAACTACTTCTGCTGCTGCGACGACACCTGTTCTAGCGGTTATCTTAAAGGTTTTTAAACCACGGCCTCCGCGTGCCTGCTGACGGTAATGCTTTAAGGACGTAAGTTTTCCAAGGCCTTTCTTGCTAATAACAAACAATTTGCTATCACTTTCACTGGCTATAATACTCATGCCAACTATGTAGTCTTTTACTGGCTTCTTTTTGCCCTTAACTTTTGTGGGTCGTATTTCCATTCCACGCACACCACCAGCTGCACGCTGTCTAGCGGTGACGTCAGATAAAGCAAATCTTATAGACATGCCCTGTTGACTGACCATTACTACGTCATCAGTTTCGTTAGCAACTCGTGCAGTAACAAGTTCATCTGTCTCTCGTAGATTCATGATATTTAGACCAGAACGACGTTTATTTAGAGTGTTTATTGATGCAAGAGAAACTCGTTTTATTGCTCCTTCTCGTGTGCCCATAACTAAGAACGTATTTTCAGCTTCTAGATTACTTACTGATACAACAGCATTTATTTTGTCGTCAGACTTTAGGGGGACAACATTAATTAGAGGAGTGCCCCTGGTATTCCGGGAAGTGTCTGGCCTGAGCTCATATGTTTTTAGTGGAAGAACCCTGCCTTTTTCCGTGAAAAACAACAAGATATCGTGAGAGTCACAGACGAGTAATTCACGAATAAGGTCATCCTCTTTTGTTTTCATACTTATAACGCCCTTACCACCACGATGTTGGCTTCGGTAAGTTGTGGCTGGGATGCGCTTTATATAGCCGCTATGGCTTAATGTTACTACCACAGATTCATGAGGCTCTAAATCTTCACGGTTTAGGTCTTCAGCGGCAGCTTCTATTTTAGTACGTCGTTTATCGCCATGTTTTTTCTTAACTTCCTCGGTTTCACTCTTTATAACAGCATCTATCTTAGCGGGATCTGCCAGTAATGATTCGAGTTCAGAAATTCTTGTCTTCACTGCTTTGTATTCATCTTCAATACGTTGTCTTTCTAGAGCAGCAATTCTTCTAAGCTGCATATCCAAAATGGCTTGTGCCTGTATGTCAGATAACGAAAATCGTTCTATCAAACCCTTTTTAGCTGCTTCTGCACTGTCTGAATGTCGTATTAATTCAATAACTGCATCAAGGTCATTAAGGGCGAGGCTTAAGCCTTCGAGTATATGAGCCCTAGCCGTACATTTTCTAAGTTCAAATTCAGACCTTCGAGTGATGATTTCCCTGCGAAACTTAATAAATTCTACTAAAATAGTTTTTAGGTCTAATACCCTTGGTCGACCATCTACTAATGCCAGTATATTTGCAGAGAAACTGGTTTGCATTGGCGTGTATTTGTATAAATTATTTAATACTACTAGCGGCTGACTTCCGCCACGCAGCTCAAATACCATTCTCATACCGTTTCGGTCTGATTCATCCCTTACTTCCGTAATTGCTTCAAATCTTTTAGTTTTACTGAGGCCTGCGATGTTTTCTATTAAGGTTGATTTGTTTACCTGATATGGGAGTTCTGTTACGACGATTCTAAGTCGTTTTCCACGTGTGTCTGCTTCAATCTCTGCTTTAGCACGAACAATAATACCTCCCTTACCTGTGGTATATGCGTTCAATGCTCCTTCAGTACCCATCATTGTTCCGTAGGTAGGGAAATCTGGGGCTCTAACGGATTTCATTAATTCAGGTATAGTTAGTTCAGGGTTGTCAATTAGTCTAATGATCGCTGAACAGACCTCCCCAGGGTTATGGGGGGGGATATTTGTTGCCATTCCCACGGCAATGCCGGATGCACCGTTGATGAGTAAATTTGGCAATCTAGCAGGCAGAACAGAAGGTTCTTGAAGAGTGCTATCAAAATTATCAGCAGTATTTACTGTTTCTTCATCAAGATTTATCAACATTTCTTCTGCTACTTTTGATAATCTTGCTTCTGTGTAACGCATTGCTGCAGGACGATCACCATCAACCGAACCGAAGTTGCCTTGACCATCAACTAAGGTCATTCTCATCGAGAAGTCTTGCGCCATTCTTACCATTGCATCGTATATTGCTGAGTCGCCATGTGGGTGATACTTACCCAGAACCTCACCAACTAGACGGGCACTTTTTTTATAAGCAGTTCCCGGTCGCATACCAAGCTCATGCATGGCGAATAAAATACGCCTTTGGACTGGCTTTAATCCATCCCTGACATCGGGCAATGCTCGTGAAACTATCACGCTCATGGCATAGTCTAAATAGGACGAACGCATTTCGTGTGTTAGTTGAGTTTGCTTTACGTTGCCGATAAGTGGGTTAGTAACCATACGTTTCTCCGATTATGAGGCGCATGAAGTTGATGATTTTTCTTTCATAAAAAGGGTCATTAAACATTAGTAGTCCAGAAAGAAGGTTTTTAGTTGCTTTTGGTGGCAACAAAATAGTTATTTTTTACCTCGTTGATCACTATACATTAGCATCATAATTATAACAGTAACATAAGAAAAAGCAAAACTTATTTTCAATAAAGTACTAAAATAAGTCAGAATATATGTGCTAATGCATTTACACCTTTTCTTTTTGCTGAGAATTAGCTACAAGAGTAACAAATAGTCTATCAAAATGTGGAGGCATTTCGCCCCTTAATTCTGGATGAAATTGAACTCCTAGTACCCATGAATGATTCGGGCTTTCCAGGGCTTCAATAAGTCCATCATCCAATGAATATGCAGAAGCGAGCAACTTTTTTGATTGTTTGGAAGAATTAACTCCTTGGTGATGCCAGCTGTTAACTCTTACAATCCCTCCGGATCCGACTGCTGAAGCAAGCTTGGTCCCTGGTGCAATAAAAATGCGGTGTCGTGAGGTAGTTTTATCTCCACCCTCATTTAAACTATATCCATGACCAGGGTATGCATCGCCAAGGTCCTGAATCAATTTTCCACCTAGCACAACGTTTAATGCTTGCATTCCTCGGCATACACATAAAATAGGCATATCTGCTTCCATGCCCATTTTTAATAAAGGGAGCTCCATGGAGTCGCGTTCAACTTGAGGAGACACATTAGCATTTGGGTCAACTGATTCTCCATACTCAGAAGGGTGAATATCTGGGCCGCCCCCTATCAACAGTCCGTTAAGTTTACTAAGCGTAGATTTAACATCTATCTTGTCCTCTGGATAGATAGGTAATGGCTCCCCGCCTGATTTCTCTATTATGTCAATAAATGGAGCCATATATTGACATTTGCTTTCAGTGATTCCTATTAATGGTTTAGACATATATAAATGTTTTTCTTAAAAAGTTCCGAATTTGTTAATATAAGTTTAACTGACTACTAGCAGTGTAAAAAGCCCTGTATTTAGGCAAAATAATATAAAGAGCGTGCTTAATTGCTTTCTTACTAAAAACAATTAAGCACGTTAACTTGAAAAACTATTTTACTTGCTATTCATCTACAGTCTAGTCAGAGGATGTAGCCAGTTTTCCTCCAACCAAAATAGCCCATAATACTGAAAGGGCGAAACCTATACCGCCAACAAGGCCTGCAGTAGAACTACTGGCTATTGGATCGATAATGAGCACGCTAACTATTATTAGTGTCCCAACAATTATACCGAGCGGACCTAATGGAATAGCAGGTATTATGCCTTTGAAACTGGAATTTAAAGTGTATGCAACTCCTATCAAGAAGAAACCTGCACCCCAAAGTAGAGACCCTATGTTGCCTGCTGCAACATTGAAAGCTTGCACAGCGCCAGTTGATATTTGAGCTGCATAAGCTGCGTCCGTATATTTAAGTATCGCCTCTGCATCCCCAGCCGCACCAGCAGCAGCAATTCCACCCATGTAGGTAGCTAATTTATCAGCCATGGTAACCTGAGTGCCTAATATTCCTAAGGTAGCTATAAAAACTATTATTCCTAACGTAACGAATCCTATACCCAATGTTTCAAGTGTCCCGCCGGCTTGTCCTATGGTACTTCTTAAGCCAGCAACAACCATTGGCAAACCGATTATGATTAATAAAATCACCACCGTTGCCATAACGGTTTCGCCAGTAGCATTTTCCAACAACGCAGCAATATCGTCATTCTCGGCATTACCAATAAACGTGACTTGATAAAGAATCCATCCGATAAAAGCAACGATCCCCCCTAAAGCTAGGCATATGCCTTTCCCTTTATTATCCATGAAAAGAAAACTCCTTAATTGATTTTCTATAGTTGTAAATTAATTCATTGTAAGTAATTTACCTCATATTTGGGGGGAATTAGTACCATGGAGTGTAGAATAGCGCAAGCTAATCACAACATGTTGAACTTAATTTACATTAATGGTTCAAACATTAATTAGTATTTTATACAAAATTAGAACAAATGTGTTTACAGCTAAAATTTTACGTGTTACGATCATTCTTACCGACGTTGTAGTCGAGGTTTAATTGAGGATACTTTAATGAGTGAAAATAAAACCAAATCCCTTAATTTAGCTCTAGACCAGATTGATAGACAATTTGGTAAAGGTGCCATAATGAGGCTGGGCGATGTTGAAGGACTAGGTCAAGTTGGCGGTATTGCCACTGGGTCCTTAGCTTTGGATATGGCGCTAGGCATTGGGGGCATACCCCATGGACGAGTAACAGAGATATTTGGTGCAGAATCATCAGGTAAATCAACTGTTGCATATCACATTATGGCTAATGCTCAAAAGGCTGGAGGTACATCCGCATATATAGATGCAGAACATGCTCTAGACCCATTATATGCAGCCAAATGTGGGGTAAACACCGAAGATTTACTTGTCTCGCAGCCTGATTCAGCTGAACAAGCTTTGGAGATATGCGAATATTTGGTTAGAAGTGGTGCTGTTGAGATTGTAGTGATAGATAGTGTTGCAGCGTTAGTCCCTAAAGCAGAAATAGAAGGTGATATGGGCGATACTCATGTTGGACTTCAAGCTCGAATAATGTCACAAGCTTTAAGGAAACTTACAGGAGCAATTAGTAAATCAAATACAGCTGTATTATTTATTAACCAAATTAGAGAAAAAGTAGGAGTAATATGGGGTAGTCCTGAAGTGACTCCTGGTGGACGCGCGTTGAAGTTTTATTCTTCAGTTAGAGTGGATTTGCGCCGAGCTGAGTCTATAAAGTCAGGCACAGACGTCGTGGGAAATAGAGTTAGAGCTAGGGTAGTGAAAAATAAAGTTGCAGCCCCATTCAAAGTGGCAGAATTCGATATTATGTTTAATCAAGGAATTAGCCTTGAAGGAGATCTTCTTGAAATTGGCGATGAAATGGGAATAGTGAAAAAAAGTGGTTCCTTTTATTCTTTTGGAGATACGCGCTTAGGTCAAGGCAGGGAAAACTCCAAAACTTTCTTGCGAGATAATAAAGAAATTGCCGCTAGTATCGAAAGCATGATCAGGCAAAATGGCAGCGAAGATAAATAATTAAAGTTCAGCGCATATATACAAAGTCAATTTAAAATGATTGAAAAGTCAACTGAATCTGCAAAATCCTCTGCATTCAGATTGCTGAGCTATAGACCAAGGTCTATTAACGAAATCCAAAAGCGATTACTGCATAAATTTGATGCAGAGATAGTTGACATTACTATTACCTGGTTAGTTAAAAATGAGTTAGTTAATGATGAGAAATTTGCCATTTGGTGGACTGAATCGAGAGTTAGACAAAAACTTCTGAGTTCATCGATGATTCGCAAAGAATTATTAGAGAAAAAAGTTTCTTTAAACGTTATCAATAGCGTTTTAATAAATGTAGACGATAACTTAAATGCAAGCCTGTTAGCTCAACGTATCTCACAGAAGATAGAGACCCAAGACCTCCAAGAGTTTAGACGGAAACTATATGGCAGACTTTTACGGAAGGGGTATTCATCAGGGGTAGTTTTAAATTCGATTGATAAGGCATGGAATTATCTGCTTGAGAACAGAGAAGTTGGCATTTAAGCCTAAATAGGTTGTAAAATAGATTGATCACCAGAAAAGTGGAAAAGTTTTATGTTTAAAATCGGTGATTAGTTAAAAGACACAGGGGCCTCTGTTGGACGTGCCATATTGGTACATCATTCTAATATTAATATCGTTAGGTTTTTCAGCTTTTTTCTCTAGCGCGGAATCAGCATTTTTGACATTGCAAAATACGCCAAGGCTTCAACATTTGGTTGGTATTGGTGATCAAAAAGCTTTGAGAATCCAAAAGATGCTAAAAAGTCCTGAGCGTTTACTAGCAACAATTCTTTTGGGCAACAATTTGGTCAATATTCTTTTTGCTTCTTTAGTAACTATTTTAGTCATGGACTTCATAGTGGACGAGTTAGTTGGAGTGATTGTTGCGACCATAGTGGGCACAGCTCTTTTATTGATTTTTGGGGAAGTAATACCAAAAGCTTTTGCCGTAAGAAACTCTGAGAAAGTCGCTTTTGCTTACGCTCGTCCGGTGAAACTCGTAGAAAACATCTTTTTCCCACTGATTGTGGGTATTCAATTTTTAAGCCGGACTATATTAATGAGAAAAGTTGAAGATGAAGCTGAGACACCATCCATAACTGAAGGTGAACTACGCACATTAATTGATATAGGGGAAGCACAGGGAGCTTTTGAGCCAGAAGAAGCTGAACTATTAGAAAATGTATTTAGGTTTGGCGATCGACAAGCACGTGAAGTTATGACCCCGAGGACTGAGGTTGTGTTTGTTGAACAGGAATCAACACTCGAACAGTTTCTGGGAGTTTATGCTGTAAACTTCCACACAAGATTTCCTGTATATCAAGGCCAAACTGAGAATGTAACTGGCATTATTTCCTCAAAGGATATCCTTAAATCAATTTCTGGTAATAGTATTAATTTACAAACTGTAATTACAAAGGACCTACGACCGGCAAATTTTTTCCCTGAAACAAAAAGAATTAGCGAATTATTTCAAGACATGCGTATGTCAGGGAGCCAAATAGCTATAATTGTTGATGAGTTTGGTGGCATTGCAGGATTGGTTACTTTAAAGGCGTTGCTAACAGAACTAGCTGGCCCTGTTGGAGAGGAAGGGGAGGCGCCTGAAGAAGAATACGAGGCTATTAACGAATTTACATTTCAAGTTGATGGCAGTATGGATATAGACGAAGCTAAAGAGGCATTTGAAATCGATTTGCCTAATGGTGACTTTGAAACTGTAGCAGGTTTCGTGCTTGAACATCTTGGTCATATCCCAGTTGCAGGAGAACAATTCGAGTTTGACCAAATAAAGGTTGAAGTAATGGAAATGAAGAAGTTCAAAGTTGAATCGATACGTTTAATTAAACCTTTCATTGAGAAAAGTAAGGTCGTAGAGAAATAATAAATCAAAGTGTCTAATTTTTATTGTAATGAAATCAAAAAGCTTTTTAGATATTAAATCGATTGTTTCAGAATCAATTTTAAATGCAGATTTAGAGGGTTCACGCCTGTTAGTGGCAGTCTCAGGTGGCCAAGACTCTGTAGCTTTACTTCATGTGCTATGTTCTCTCAAACAGGTACTGTCAATTGACTTGGTTGTTGCTCACCTGAATCATAATTTAAGAGGTACAGAATCTGAGCTAGATTCAAAATTTGTGTCAGAATTAAGTAACAAACTTAGAGTTCCTTGTGTCCTAGGTAGCGCTGAAGTACAGTCCATAAAAGATAAAAAAAAGTTGTCTTTGGAAGAAGCTGCCAGGGAGACTAGATATACGTTTTTAGCAAACACGTTAGTGGAGAAGAAACTTGACGTACTTGTTACTGGGCATACTTTCACAGATCAATCAGAGACGATTTTATTTAATGCCCTGAGAGGGTCAGGATTGAAAGGGATATCTGGAATGAAAGAGATATCGTTTTTGCTGAATGATGGTGTGAGAGTACCAATATTTCGTCCGTTTTTGAAAATAACTAGAGATCAAACACATGAATACTGTGTTAACAACCAGCTGTCCTTCAGGCATGATTCATCGAACGATTTGGAGAGTTTTACCCGAAATAGAATAAGGAAACAACTTATTCCATTGCTGAAAGAGTTCAATGCAAATATCGAACAATCTTTAATTCGTCTTGCCTCGAATGCAGCCGAAGCAAATGATTTCATTCAAACTTCTGCACAAGCAATTATTGATAAATATGTATTTTATGATGACGAAAAAATCGTGATAAATAAGGACGTCGTTGAGCTACACCCTGCGATGAGAAGTACCTTGATTATGCAAGCTTTGGAAAAACTGAATTATGGACTAAAAAACGTAAAGCAGTCACATGTCCGCAAAATTATAAATTTAATGGAAGCCGGTTCAGGTAAATCGATTAACCTGCCTAATGGGATAGAAGCGCGTAGTTGTAACAAAACAATCACTTTATCCTTTACGCAAAATGACCCCGCAATAACTATATTTGGACAATATCCTATAGAAATTCCTGGCATGACAAATATACCTGGGTGGATTATTAATTCATCCTTTGTAAAAACTTTAAACTCAGAGCTTGCAAATAAAGACCACACAATAGTTAATCTAGACAGGAGATTAGCGAGCAACCCTATTTGGGTAAGAGGTTGGAAAAATGGAGATAGGATGCAGCCGCTAGGTATGTTGGGCACAAAAAAAGTGCAAGATATATTTGTTGACCATAAGATACCTCGGACTCGACGCCAAGCACTGCCAGTCGTTTATTCTAACAAAGGCATAATATGGATTGCAGGATGCGGAATATCAGACTGGGCTAAAGTGACAAATAAGAGTGGGTCGGCTTTAAAATTAACTGCAACAGAACTTCCGCCTATATAATTCTATGGAGTCGATTGTTTATTGTTACACCAGGGATACGTCCACGTTTTGCAATAGGTCTGCCATCAATTTCATGTATATCTCCTGTGAAAGGATTCGAGTTGGCGCTTGCAATATATGATCCAACACCAAAACTTTGAATCGGTGATTTGGATTCGATAAAATTCTTAATTTTTGCAGGAGTTAGGCCGCCGGAAATTGAAATATCAACGTGTTGAAATCCAGCTAGATCTAGCCGGGCGCGAACTTCCTTAACTAAATTAACGGTTACTCCGCCTCTTTCTGAAGATGTGTCTATCAGTATTCCACGTAACCGATCTTTAAGTGCCCTAGCAGTAGCAAGAGCTTCTTCTGCTTCATCTCTATGGGTATCAACTAAAGCTATCCTGGGTATATCTTGTGGAGTATGTTTGTCAAAAGATTGTAAAGCCCTTACCGTGTCTCCCATAATTAATGATAATGAGTGAGACATAATTGTAATAGGTGTTACTCCTGACATTCTAGCTCCAAGAATGGTTGAACATGACAGGCAGCCACCAATGATTGATGCATAATCCATTGTTGCAGACACATTGGGGTGGACATTTTTAGCTCCAGTTGAATAAATAGGAGTACCTTCTGCTTCATTAACGCACTCTTTAGCAGCGCTAGCCCATCCAGTAGATGAAGATAAAATACCAGTTATAGCAGTTTCATACAATCCAATTGATGCGTAAGGAGACTTGACTCTCAAAGCCACTTCCCCTGCCTGAATTGAATTTCCTTCTTCCACAGCCCAAGCTTCACTTCCGCTTTCCGGCAAGATCTTTTCAAGTAGGGTTTTGACCTCATTCAAACCACACAGAGTTCCTGGATTTGAGGGAGAGAACTCCATCACAACCGTAGGGTTAATGCCTTCACTGCGTAAGATTTGAATTGTTTTCTGCAATGAGATGTCGGCTGTATCACCGATCATAGTAGGGCGTTTAATATCAAATTCTGGATTAGCCATATTTTACTCCGAGCCTAAAATGGGGACACAAGAATTCCCCTAAGGATCTTTGCTAATAACATAACGATTTGTTTTACTTTGGTTTACTAGTTTTACTAGTTTTACTATAGGTTATTCTATTCTATATGAGATAGAAACTTAAGTTTAATGTATTTTGAATTACTAACTTATCATGCATACAGAGGAAATTATTAAATTCCACACACTTGGCCCCACGTTTACTACTTGTTGGATTTTAACTTTGATTTAGCTGATCTAAGGCCGCCAAATTTCAATCTGGCTAAACCGCATAAATCATATAGAGCCGTGCTGAAAACCTTGACCCGGGTATCTGGATCGTCTGACCATCTGACAGGCACTTCTTTGATCCGATAGTCACATTTATCCGCAACAATAAGTAACTCTGTATCAAAGAACCATCCATCATCTTTTATTAAAGGCACTATTTGCGTAGCAACAGAACGACTTATTGCCTTAAATCCGCATTGAGCATCATTAAAATTAACAGAAAACATGAGCTGTATGATTTTATTGTAAGACCTGGATGTAAATTCTCTTCTTCTTGACCTACCTTCTACTATTGAGCCTTTAATTAACCTTGAACCTATAGCTATATCATATTTGTGTTGCAAGATCGAATCTAATAAGGGTTTGATATCGTCTAATTGTGTTGATAAATCGATATCCATATACGCGACTATATCTGATTTAGACGTCGTCCAGCATTGCTTTAATGCCCGGCCACGACCTCTCTGTGCAATACGCACATAGTTAACACGGTCAAATTTGGTTGATAAAAATCTTGATACAGTAGCCGTTTTATCAGTCGACCCATTATCAGCTATTGTTATTTGCCAATTATAATCTTCAAAGTGTGTATTTAGAAAATTATAAATTGTTGAAACAGACGCAGAAATAATCTTTTCTTCATTTAAAACAGGTAATATAAATTCGACTGTGTTATTCATTTAGTTAAATATCAATAAGGGTATGGAAATTTAATGTTTAAAATGGCGTACATGAGTAAACACCATTGATAAACCGAGCTTATTTGCTGCTTCAATAGTTTCGTTATCTCTGATAGATCCACCAGGCTGTATGAAAGCCAATACTCCAGCCTTAGAAGCCAGTTCAATATTATCCGCAAATGGAAAGAAAGCATCTGAAGCTAAAACGCTCCCTGATGAAGAATTACCGGCAGCGCGTACTGCTAAGTGAATAGAATTTAAGCGATTTGGCTGCCCTGCCCCCATCCCTAATAATTGACTATTTTTAGCCAAAACTATTGCGTTTGATTTTACGTGTTTTACGGTTGTCCAAGCAAAAGCAAGATCGTTAAATTGTATTTTTGATGGTGATTTTTCAGTGACAACGGTCCATGAGTTGCGATCTGTTCGTTTTAGGTCAATGTCTTGTATTAAAGCTCCACCAGATATGTTTCTAATTTCTACTTGGTGGGTCGGACTTGTGTCTTGTTCAACTTCTAAAATTCTTAAATTCTTTCTTTTAGTTAATATATTTAAAGCTTCCTGCTCATAGCCTGGAGCAACGATCACCTCATAAAACACTGATTTAAGGGCCTTTGCTGTTTCAAGATTAACTTTGCGATTGAAACCTAAGATGCCTCCATAAGCTGATACGGGATCACCCTCAAATGCAAGCTTATATGCGGAAGTTTGATCTTTATTTACAGCCAGGCCGCATGGGTTGTTATGCTTTAATACCACTGCCGCAGTTTCGTCAAAGTCAGATACGATGTTCCATGCAGCATCAGCATCTAATATGTTATTAAAAGACAGATCTTTACCATGTAGCTTGTTTGCGTTTGCTATGCCCTTGGAAGATTTAGGATGCTTATATAAAGAGGCCGATTGATGCGGATTTTCTCCGTATCTTAGCGTAGAGATCTTATTAAAGTTATTGGAAAATGATTCTGGTTGATCAGGACTGGTTTCGTTGAGATAATTACTGATAATACGATCATATTGTGATACGTGCTCAAAAGCTTTGTGAGCTAAATATTTTCGATAATTGAAGTCAACTCCTTGTAATCCATTTTTTTCAATATTGTCTGTAACCTGATCGTAGTCGTTTGGATCAACAATTACGATGACGTCCTTAAAGTTTTTAGCAGCAGCTCTTAGCATCGAAGGGCCACCGATATCTATATTTTCCAATGCATTGTCTAATGTGCAGTTTGGTTTAGATATTGTGTCTGAAAATGGATATAAATTTACAGCGACTAGATCAATTATGGGTATCGAATGATCTGATATCTGAGCTATATCATCTTTGTTGTCGCGTCTGGCTAGAAGGCCACCATAAATTTTTGGATGGAGAGTTTTCACACGACCATCGAGGATTTCTGGAAAGCCGGTCACCTCTTTTACTGCGGTTACTTCAATTTTTGAGTCTGATAATTGTTTATAAGTCCCACCGGTACTTATAATGTTTATTCCTGATTCTGACAGTTTTTTCCCGAAAGCGACTATTCCAGTTTTGTCATAAACACTTAATATAGCTCTCATATAGTTTTCCAAATAGTTAAATTATTATCTCTGATTCCGGACTTGATATAGTTTCTCCCACCAATGTTGCATTTGGGATTAAATCAAGTATGTAATCTAAGTTGCTGGGATCGCACACTGCAATCATTCCGAGTCCCATATTGAAAACACGGTTCATCTCAGTAAAGGATATGTCTCCTTTAGATTGAATTAAATCAAATATACGAGGGACTTTCCAAGACTGTTGATAGAATTTAGCTCCAATTCCTTTAGGCAAAGCTCTTGGCATGTTTTCTAGTAATCCGCCTCCAGTGATATGAGCTAGAGACTTTACCTTGCCTTTTATAAGCTTAGTTTCTTCTACGTATGATCGGTGTGGCTCGGATATCTCCTGCGCAAGGGTACGCCCTAACTCGTCACAATATTTATTCAATATTGTATTATCATTTTCGATACCAAACACTTTTCTAATTAATGAAAAACCATTGGTGTGGATACCACTTGATGGAATGCCGACAAGTGGATCACCAGGATTTATGCCATCTGGTTTTAGCAGCTCGTCTTGCTCTGCTACTCCTACAACAAATCCAGCCATATCAAAATCATTACATCCGTATATTCCAGGCATTTCAGCTGTCTCCCCGCCAATTAGAGCGCAGCCAGCGCTTTTGCACGCAAGATTCATTCCGGAGACTAGCTGACTGATGATAGCCTGATCGATTTTTCCTACTGCAATATAATCTAAAAAGAATAAAGGTGTCGCGCCGCTAGTGATTACATCGTTTACACAGGCGTTAACAAGGTCGATCCCTAAGTTTTTGTAATTCCCGGTCAATTTTCCTAGAAGCAATTTTGTACCGACACCATCAGTACTGGATACTAGAACAGGATTTGCATAACCTGCTAGTTTATACAAACCACCAAATCCTCCTATCCCAGATAAAACTTCAGTTCCATGTGATGATTTTGCTATACTAGCAAGAGAATTTTTTATTTGTTCAGCGGAGTTTCGATCCACTCCAGCAAGTTTATATTTATCTACAGAGTAACTACTCAAAATTAGCCTATATTCATATTTAGATTTAAAGTTCTAGAGCAAATTTATCCATTTCAAGTTGGACAGGGATGGGATGATTACCACTAAAGCAACCGAGACATACTTTGTTTTTTGAAACGTCAGCCGCTTTCAATAAACTTTCAATGTCAAGATATCCAAGAGAATCTGCCCCAATGAATTCTCTTATTTCCTCCACTGATTTATTGGCAGCAATAAGTTCTCGTTTTGATGCTAGATCAACACCTAGGTGGCAAGGCCATTTTATGGGAGGTGCACATATTCTTAAGTGGATTTCTTTGGCGCCACTGCGTTTAAGTAAATTAACAACATGTGGAGTGGTAGTGCCTCTTACAATTGAATCATCTACAACCACTAGTCTTTTGTTATTAATAATGTCTGGCAGTGGATTCAGCTTTCGCCTGACTCCTAATTCTCTAAGCCGTTGATCAGGTAATATAAAAGTCCGTCCTGCATACCGGTTTTTAATTACCCCTTCACCATACGGGATACCAGAAGCTCTAGAATAACCGACAGCTGCAGCTGTCGCGCTATCCGGGATACCAATAACTAAATCTGCTTCAACAGGGTATTTTCGTGACAACTCAGCACCCATTTCCATTCTTTGAGAATAAACAAGCTTTCCATCCAAATTACTGTCTGGTCTAGCGAAATAAATATTCTCGAATATACAAGAAGCAGTACGACCATTACTTTTTTTCTGGTAGATCGTATTTATGCCGTCTGAATTCAGCATTATGGCTTCCCCAGGCTTAACTTCACGAATAAATGTAGCTCCAACATGATCTAGAGCGCAAGTTTCTGACGCGACCACCCACCCTTTACCCAAAGAGCCAATACATAATGGCCGGACTCCCAAAGGATCCCGGATAGCCATGATACCGTCTTTGGTTAGTACAGCTAATGAGTATGCTCCGCTTAACCGCCTCATCAAAGATGCGCATCTTTGTTCCCAGTCAGAACCAGGTAAATGAGTCAGCATGTGGGCGATAATCTCTGAATCATTTGATGTTTCAAACTTACAGCCCCAATCCGTGAGTTCTCTACGGAGTTCTACAGAATTAACTACATTACCATTGTGAGCAAGGGCAATTTCACCATTAGGTCCATTTGACCTAATGGGTTGAGCGTTTTTTGAATTACTACTTCCTGTAGTTGAGTACCTCGTATGACCTATAGTGGAGTAGCCAGGAAGCAAAGAAATTTCGTCTTCAGTTATACCTTGTGCAACAAGACCCATTGCAGTTTTGATCCTGATTTCGATACCGTCCCATGAAGCGAAACCAGCGCTTTCCTGCCCTCTGTGTTGAAGAGCGAACAATCCAAAAAATGCAATTCGGGAGACGGATTCATTAGGAGAATACACCCCTACTATGCCGCATTCCTCATGAATGCTGGAATCAGAATTCATATCATTTGTATTTATACTAGGATTCATTAGATTGGCTCATTGAAGAAGAAATAATATGTCTCATGTGAATCAGTGTTAGAGCCAATACCTCATTAGTGGAACATGCAATTGATTATATTGATTATAAGGCCTTATTTGCTTCTATTCTACGGCTCAGATTGTAGAGGGTCAATCAAAAAAATACAGACTGCATACTGAAGGTAATGAGGATTTCGACTTAGATCTATATTCATCCATAATAATGTAATGTTTATTACTCGATTTTTGATTGACTAACCTTAGTTTAAAGCGTCTAGCATGCGATTTATGGCGATTCGGTCAAAATTGACATCAATTATGGCTAAATATAGAATCCGACTCAAGTTTCTGAGGTCCCATAAACCTAAATATAATTTAGGTTGGTTTAAAAAGTTAACGGTAATTAATAAGGAGGTGATGGGCGTGTTAAACACGATTATTACTATCATCGCCGTCTTGATCGGGCTGGGAACAGGAGCATTAGTTGGACTCTATGGGAATAAAATCGTCAATCGCAGACGATTACAAGAAGCGCATGAGGGCGCTGAACTTTTAAAATCTGAAGCACTTAAGGATAAAAGAGCCATAATAATTGAGGCTAAAGAAGAGAGCCTCAGAATTAGAACGGCGACCGAATCTGAACTACGTGAACAGCGATTTGAGATAAAGGATTCAGGGCGCAGATTAAATAAAAGAGAAGAACAACTTGATCGTCGTAATCATAATTTAGAAATACGTGAAAAGACATGGAATGAAAAAGAAAATGAGTTGGAGATAGCCGGAAATGAAGTAAAGGAAGTTCTAAATAAGCAACTTGAATTACTTGAAAATATGTCTGGCATTTCTAATCAAGAGGCTGAAAGCATTTTATTGGAAAAAGCTTCAGGGGAAATCCAGCATGAAGTTAGCCGTAGATATAGAGATTATGAGGAACGAGCTAGAGAAGAGGCGGAAGGTAAGGCACGAAATATAATAGGCCAAGCTATTCATAGACTTGCTTCAGACGTTGTCTCTGAAATGACGATTGCTTCTGTTTCATTGCCATCTGACGACATGAAAGGTCGCCTGATTGGTCGAGATGGACGAAATATAAGAGCTATTGAGAAGGCTACAGGAGTAGACTTAATAATAGATGATACTCCAGAGCAAGTGACATTATCTTGCTTTGATCCTGTTCGGAGAGAAATTGCAAAAATGGCAATTAGTAAATTAGTTGCTGATGGCAGAATTCATCCAGCTCGTATCGAAGAAATTGTTTCTAAGTCTGAGGAAGAGATTTGGGCTAATATTTGGAAAAGTGGAGAGGATGCGGTGTTTAAAACCGGGATTCGTGGACTCCACCCAGAGATTGTAAAGTTGCTTGGTAAATTGAAATATCGATATAGCTATGGTGAAAATGTATTACTTCACAGTATTGAAGTTGGTAATTTGGCTGCTATGATTGCAGCTGAATTAGGAGCTAACGTAAAGATCGCAAAAACGGGAGGACTGTTACATGACTTAGGTAAAGCATTAAGTCATGAAGTTGAAGGGGGCCATGCTAAAATTGGAGCAGATATCGCAGCTAAATATAAAGTTTCTAAGGCAATATGTGATTGTATAGCTGATCATCATGATGATCAGCCAAGCTCTGTAGAAGGATTTGTTGTAGCTGCCGCAGACGCAATTAGCGCAGCAAGACCAGGCGCTCGTATGGACACCCTAGAACACTATATAGAGCGTATAGAAGCTTTAGAAGAAGTAGCAGCAGGGTTTGATGGCGTAGAAAAGTGCTATGCAATCCAAGCTGGGAGAGAAATTCGAGTATTAGTGAAACCAGATAATGTTGATGATTTAAAGGCATCTGATTTAGCTAGACAAATCGCTAATAAAATTGAAGAAACATTGGTTTACCCAGGGCAGATTAAGGTTACTGTTATCAGGGAAAGCAGATCAATAGAACTGGCACAGTAGTTCCCCTTAAACAACAGTAATTTAATATATTGGATCTCAAATTATATGATAGTTATGTGTTAGCTTAATATGTGTGAAACTTAATGTTCGATTTAGACTTACATCTCCACAGCACAGCTTCAGACGGAACGCTAAGCCCATCTCAGCTTATAGATAAATGTGCTGAGAGTGGACTTAAAGTAGTTGCTCTGACTGATCACGACACCTTGAACGGTATTGAGGAAGCTATTGTTCAATCTAACAAACTCGGCACAATTGAGGTTGTTTCAGGAATTGAGATTAGTTGTAGTTGGAACGGAGAAGAAATACATGTGCTTGGTTTATTTCCCAGCCTAAGTAATAGTAGGCTGTATGACTATTGCAATAGGGCTAGGAAAAACAGGCTATATCGTTGTAAGAAAATAGTCGAAAAACTTCAACAGATAGGCGTTGAAATTGAATTTGAAAAGGTGATTGATTTGGCTGGGAAAGCTGTCATTGGACGACCACACATAGCCAAAGCTTTAGTAGACGCAGGTTATGTGAAATATCCAAAAGAAGCATTTGATTTATATTTAGGGCCAACACACGCATCTTATTACCCAAGTAGCACAATTTCCCCGTTTGAGGCAATTGATTTGCTCCTAGAATCAAGTGCTTTACCTGTGTTAGCACATCCTATGAGATCAAAAGTAAAGTCTGGTAGAAACCCAATAAAAAACCTATCAAAATTGGTGGCTGAGTTTAAAGACAGAGGGTTACAGGGAATAGAGGTTCATTATGGTGATTACACCGATGATCAGATTAATAAACTTAGTGTTATTGCGGAGGAAAACGATTTAATCGAATGTGGAGGTAGTGACTTTCATAATTCCGGTAATCCTGGCGAACCACAACCAGGCACGATAGGTCCGCCAATGGAAAATTTCCATAAACTGAAAGATAGGTTGCAATAATACAAAAGGCTTAAGGTGTAAGTTGTTTATTGAAATAGCACTAGTAGCTTGTGCATTCATAATAGGCTCTATTCCAACATCCTACATAGTAGGTCAACTTCTATATGGGATTGATATAAGGCGATATGGTTCAGGCAATGTTGGATCTTCTAACATAATGCAAATCTCAGGAAAAAAATTAGGATTAGCGATTGGTATTTTTGACACATTTGTGAAAGGAACAATTCCCATAATTTTGGTGAGATATCTATATCCTGAACCATGGTTAATTTTTGCAATGGCGGTTGCTTTGGTTGTAGGGCATAACTGGAGTATTTTCCTGAAATTTACTGGAGGCAGAGGAGTTGCGACTACTATAGGTGTCGTTTTTGGATTGTTTATGTGGAAAGAAATTTTATTACTCACTGTCGTAATGGGAGGGATAGGAAAAATTTTGTCTAAAGATATGAGTGCTTGGACTTTTTGCGCAATGATTTTGCTTCCACTATTAGGTTTACTTTTCAACCAGCCTATCGGATATGTTTACTTAACTATAGTGATGAGCTCCGTTATGATACTTAAAAGATTGACTGGAAACTTTGAAAAGATAGATACGCAAAAATATTCACTCTCAAAAGTTCTGTTTTGCCGCATAATTTGGGATAGAGATGTGCCAGATAGGCAAACTTGGATGCGAAGAAAATTGGGCAATTAATTAACTCGATTTGAGTTTAAAGAGATGTAATTGTTATTTGTTTCACAATATAATATATATACAGGTAAGCAAAAAGCTTAAATTCATTGATTTGGACATTAAATTATGATTGATAAAATAGATACTAAAATAATTGAAATGCTTGAAGTTGATGGTCGCACACCAAATGCTTTTATGGCTAAGAAAATAGGTGTTAGTGAAGGAACTATTCGTCGGAGGTTAAAAAAACTAATGACAGGTGATTATCTTCAAGTTAATGGTGTTGCTAATCCATCTAAATTTGGATTGGATTCTCAAGCGATAGTTGGAGTAAAAGCTGAAGCCGGTAAAATTGACGAAATAGTGGGTAAATTGAGTCAATTCCCTCCAGTTAAATGGATATCTGTGACTACTGGACAATATGATGTATTTTGTTGGGTGGCTTTAAGCAATCCTACAGATCTAGGGACTTTTTTGAGAGATAAATTGGGTGCTATATCAGGGGTGCAAAGTTCTGAGACTTTCGTAAGTTTGGGCGGTATAGTCAAGAATACTAACGGAGCTAAATAAGTAATATAGTAATAGCATTAAGAGATGTTTTTGCTTGAACTTGATGGAAAAAAAATATACATTTCCCTCAAATAAATATATGAGTCAAGAAATTGCATAAAAGTATTGATTGTGGTTCGGTTCGCAAAACACACCTTGGGGAAGAGGTCACATTAGCGGGCTGGGTTCATAGACGTCGAGATCATGGGAATATTATTTTCCTAGATATACGTGATCGAGAAGGATTAATTCAGGTGGTTTTTGATCCTGCTTCTGCCCAAGAAGCACACAGCATTGCTGAATCGGTGAGAAATGAATGGGTTTTGAAAATAAAAGGTACGGTTTCACTTAGACCTGAAGGAACCATAAATACTGATATGCCAACAGGTGATGTCGAAGTCCTTGCACGTGACGTGACTGTAATGGCTAGATCTAAAACACCACCTTTTTATATTAATGAAGAATCAGATGTTGATGAATCAGTACGATTAAGATATCGATATATGGATCTTCGGCGCCCATTCATGCAAGAAGTCTTGGTTTTACGTCATAGGGTTGTTAAATTCATACGGAATTTTCTTGACAGTCGAAACTTTATTGAAATAGAAACTCCAATTTTAATTAAGAGTACCCCAGAAGGCGCACGCGACTATATTGTCCCAAGCCGGGTCCATCCAGGAATGTTTTACGCACTACCTCAGTCACCTCAACAATTAAAGCAATTATTAATGGCCTCTGGCTTTGAAAAATACTTTCAAATAGCACGATGTTTTCGAGATGAAGATTTAAGGGCTGACAGGCAACCTGAACATACTCAACTTGATATGGAGATGAGCTTCGTTCACAGAGATGACATATTGAGCTTGATTGAGGAACTAATTACTGAATTAGTTAATTCTGTAATTCCCGATAAAAAGGTAACTACGCCATTTCCTAGAATCACTTATCATGAGTCTATGGCAAAATATGGGACGGACAAACCAGATCTACGATTTGATATGGAGATTACGGATATAACAGACTGTTTTTCAGATAGCGATTTTCAGGTTTTTACGAAGGCGATCAAAGACGGTGGAGTTGTACAAGGAATAGTTGTGCCAGGACAAGGCAGTATGTCGCGAAAAAAACTCGATAATCTCGTAGAACAGGTTCGTGATTTAGGGGCTCAAGGGTTAGTGTGGATTGGTTTATCAGAAGGGTTTAGTTGTGAAAACACTAATATTGATAACATAAGATCGTCGATTTCTAAATATATATCTATAGAAGAATTAAAAGAAGTTGTGTCAGTCACCAAGGCATCAGCAAATGATTTATTATTAATTGTTTCCGGTGAAACAAATCTAACTCAAACTGCATTAGGACATCTCAGGAATAATCTTGGTATTAGTATGGGGTTCGCGAATGAGAAACAGTTGGAATTCGCTTTCATAATCGATTTTCCATTATTTGAATCTGGTGAAAATGAAGGAGAATGGACGGCTGCTCATCACGCTTTTACTATGCCCAAAGAGGGCGCTTCTGCTAAGTTAGAAACAGATCCAGGGTCCGTTATAGCTGACTCATACGATTTAGTTTGTAATGGTTTAGAGATCGCTAGTGGGAGTATAAGGGTGCATGACAGGCAGCTTCAGGAAAGAATATTAGCCGTACTTGGGTATAGTAGTGATCAAATAAATGAAAGATTTGGACAATTACTTGAAGCATTTGATTATGGTACGCCTCCTCACGGCGGTATAGCTCCAGGAATTGACAGGTTGGTCATGGTATTGGCAGGCTTAGAAAGTATTAGAGACACCATTGCGTTTCCTAAGACTCAGAGTGCGGCAGATCCATTATTTGGATCACCTGGACCGGTAGAAGATGCTCATTTGAATGAATTAAACATCCGAGTTGTTGGTCCAGATTTGAAGAACTAACATAGTTATTGATGAAACGAGAGTATATTCAAACTGCTAGCATTCGGTCCTAATGCTATAATTTTCTCTTTAAACACTTTATTCGAGGTTTCTTTGTTGCTCGGAGAGGTGGCCGAGCGGCTTAAGGCGCTAGTCTCGAAAACTAGTATGCGAGGTAATCGTATCGCGGGTTCGAATCCCGCCCTCTCCGCCACTAAAATGGACCAGACTGATGTTAGGTGTAACATAACCTTTATGGAGAGGTGCCAGAGTGGTTTAATGGGCTCGCCTGGAAAGCGTGTGTGCCTTGTAAAAGGTACCGCGGGTTCGAATCCCGCCCTCTCCGCCATAATTAAATATGGTCCATTCGTATATTACAAAAATTAAAAAAAACGGTCGGTCTTTTTATTTAATTTAACCCGATCAGTTGTACACTAAACTTGTGCTACACTGATATTTACTCGCTCCTTCTTCAATCTAAGATATTAAATATATCTTCTATGGTTGATTAATAGGATGTTTTTACGGAGTTGAAAGCTTAATATAAAAATATGTCTAAGAATTTAGTAATACTTGAATCACCAGCAAAAGCTCGGACTGTGGGACGCTTTTTAGATAAGAGTTATGTGGCTAAAGCCTCAATGGGCCATATTAGAGATTTACCTAAAAAAAAGATGGGAGTGAAAGTTGACGATTTATCTTTCACCCCAACGTATGCCTTAATACCTGATCGTCGCAAGATTATTGATGATTTAAGAGCAGCTGTAAAGCAAGCTGATAATGTTTATTTGGCAACTGATCCAGATAGAGAAGGGGAAGCAATAGCGTGGCACCTGATAGCGGCTGCAAAAATTGACCCCAAAAAAATCAAACGAGTAGTTTTCCATGAAATAACCAAAGATGCCGTTCAGCATGCATTTGATAATCCAAGAGAAGTTGATTACAACTTGGTGTCAGCACAACAGGCAAGGCGTATTTTGGATAGATTAGTTGGGTATGAATTAAGCCCTGTTTTATGGAAAAAAGTTCGCCCAGGGTTGTCCGCTGGTAGAGTCCAATCGCTAGCAGTTAAGCTGGTTATTGAAAGAGAAACCGAACATAATGATTTTGTTCCAAGGGAATATTGGAGTATTTCGGCGACTCTATTAAAAGATAAATTAGACAAAATTGTTTTTGAAGCAAAATTAACAGCTATTGAAGGCTTAGGTAAAGATCTAGGGTTAGATAATGAACAAAATACCCAAGCTGTTTTAAGTGACATAGACAATGCTGAGTTTAGTGTAAAAAATGTTACGAAAAAACAGACGACTCGTAAACCACCAGCACCATTTATAACTAGCACACTGCAACAAGACGCCTCTCGTAAATTTAGATTTACTGCTTCAAATACCATGAGAGTAGCTCAACAGCTTTATGAGGGACTCGATTTAGGAGCTGAAGGCTCAGCTGGTTTAATTACCTATATGCGCACTGACTCAACCAATGTAGCTAAATCTGCGATTATAGAGACCACTGAATTTATTAAAAATCAATATGGAGAAAAGTACCTTCTTCCGAAGCCTAGGGTTTATAAAACTAAAGTCAAAGGTGCTCAGGAAGCGCATGAAGCTATCAGGCCAACTTCAATATTTAATACACCTGAAAAAATCAAAAAACACCTGAGCAATGACCAATATAGGTTATATAAGTTAATCTGGAATCGAATGATTTGTACTCAAATGCCAGATGCATTATTTGACCAAACTAAGCTTGAGATTTCTGCAAATGGAAAAAGTGGCAAGGAGTATGTGTTTGCCTCCGTGGGTACTGTACTTAAATTTGACGGATACAGAACTGTATACATGGAATCAGATGACGACGCTAAAGATGTTTTGGACAACAAAAATAAACTCCCTAACTTAGCTAAGGGTGATGATTTGGATTGCTCAAATACTTCTAAAGATCAGCATTTTACCGAGGCACCACCGCTTTATACAGAGGCTACGCTTATAAAGCTTTTAGAAGAAAAAGGCATCGGACGTCCTAGTACATATGCAGCGATAATGACGGTTATACAAGACAGATATTATGTGCAGAAAACAAATAATCGTTTTGTTTCTACCAAGCTTGGTAAAGTCGTTAACTCACTTTTAACTCAGCATTTTGCTGATACATTGAATGTTGGATTCACTGCAAAACTGGAAGCAGATCTTGATGAAATAGCTAGTGGTGAAAAAGAGTGGGTGCCGGTAATAAAAGAATTTTATGTTCCGTTCCACGATTTGATAAAGAAATCAGAGACAGGTGTGGAAAGAGTACCAAGAAGTGAGATTGATGAAGAATCTTCTGAAGTTTGCGAAGCATGTGAAAGACCTATGGTCATTAAAGTAGGTAGATATGGCAGGTTCTTATCTTGCAGCGGATTCCCAGAGTGTAAAACGGCACGTCCAATTATTGTTATGTTAGAGGTTAACTGCCCTGAATGTGCCAGTAAATTGGTGGAGAAGCAAAGAAGAGGTAGGGGAAATAAAACTTTTTATGGGTGTTCTGGATATCCTGAATGTAATTTTGCTACTAATCGTAAACCTATAAGTGAGCCTTGCCCTGAATGCACCGGTTTGTTGGTTATGTGGGGAAAGGATCGAGCCAGATGTGTTAAATGCTCATATAAAGGTACGGTAAAACAGGACGAAAAAACTACAGAACTGATCGAAGTTACCTCGTAAGTTGGTTTAATTCGCTAAATTTATGGAAAATTATAGCCATGACTTCTATAACTAGACAGGCGATCCATTTTAGAAACGATGAATCCAAATGGAATGAATTGGTTAATTCATTCGAACACCATGTTAAAACTGAACGAGGATTGTCTGATTTAACGATTCGTAACTATAGAAATGACTTGGCTCCTTTATTTGACTTCATGCAGATTCAAGGCTTAAATTCGATAGCTGAGTTGAACAGGATGAATTTGAGAGAATATCTAGGATGGCTTGTAGATATTGGCTATGTTCGCTCCAGTGTTGTTAGAAAATTAAGCACCTTGAGAAGTTTTTTAAAATGGCTTATCCGTGACGGCATAATAAATACAGACCCATTACCAAAAAGGGGTGTCTTAAATAAAACACGACGACTTCCTAGGTTTTTATCTAAAGATGAGGTAGGAAAGCTACTCGACGTAGTGGATAGCACTACTACTATCGGTTTGAGAGACTTAGCTCTACTAGAATTAATATATGCAGCTGGGTTACGCGTGAGCGAAGTTCATAAACTAAATCTTAATGATATTAATATTGGTAATCAGGAACTTATAGTTACTGGCAAGGGATCTAAGCAAAGGGTCGCATTAATTGGCAAACCTGCTACATATGCAATTCAGAGATATATTAACCATGGAAGGATAAAATTAGATCGTAAAGGAAATACAAAGGCTTTATTTGTTAATCAAAGTGGATATCGCCTTACTCAGCGCACCATTCAAAAAAAGGTTAATTACTATAGTAAATTAGCTGGATTGAAAGATGTTCACACTCACACGCTTCGCCATTCATTTGCCACTCACCTTTTGGATGGAGGAGCAGATTTAAGAGTGGTGCAAGAGTTGTTAGGACATGCTAGCCCATCAACTACGCAGTTATACACACATGTGACTAGCTCTGAAGCTAGGCAGGTATATTTATCAGCTCATCCACGAGCGATTAAGGACGCGTCAAAAACATGAAAATTTTAGTAATTAATGGTCCAAATCTAAATATGCTTGGTAAACGTGATAATGACCAATATGGAGTTGAAACACTTGATCAAATTTCACACAGAATTTCTATGAAAGCTGCTGAATTAGATGTTGAAGTCGAATTTTTTCAATCAAACCACGAAGGATCGATCATAGATTTTTTACAGGATAGCTATCTAGATGCATCGGGAATATTGATAAATCCAGGAGCTTTAACTCATTATGGAATATCGCTTCGTGACTGCCTGGCAGATGTGAAAATACCGTTTATTGAAATACATTTGTCTGACATACATGAAAGAGAAGAATTTCGAAGGCATTCCATGATATCGGATATATCATTGGAACAAATAAAAGGCCATCGTGGGGATGGGTATGTCATGGGTCTTGAAAGATTGGTTATTCATTTACGAAAACTAGGTTAAATTTGAATCAACATCTCACACAATTACGTCATAGTATGGTGGATTCAGGTCTCGATGCTCTTTTAATTTCAACTTTTGAAAATATTCTTTACATTTCTGGATTTAGTGGTTCAGCAGGATTTCTATTCATTACTGATTCCGAACAAATTTTAGTTACTGACTCTCGGTATACTGAACAGGCATTAATACAGTCAAAAGACTTCACTATAAAACGTATGTCAGCACAGCTGGATTGGTTTACTGATTTAGTTGAGGGTTTAAGCGTGAGAAAAATCGGATTTGAAGCTGATGATATTACGGTTAGTACGCATACGTTACTTTTATCAGAAATTAATAAATTAAATTCTGATAAAAGTTTTAATGCAGAAATGATTGCTACGTCATATATCGTTGGTAATTTGCGGCAAGTTAAGAGTCAAAATGAAATTCTAATACTGGAAAAAGTATGTACTATAACGGATCAGGCAATGGACACTGTAACTCCTAATATCGTGGCTGGTATGACTGAAAAAGAAGCGGCATGGTTATTAGAGCAATCCATGAGAAATTTAGGTGGAGAAAAGATGTCTTTTGATGTTATTGTGGCTGCTGGTTCAAATGGCGCATTGCCTCATCATAGACCCGATTCATCAATAATAAAATCAGGAGATTCGGTGGTTATTGATATGGGCTGTGTTTATAAAAATTATTGCAGTGATTTAACAAGGACGATTGTTATTGGTGAATCTAGTGATAGGCTGTCAAAAATTTATAATACGGTCTTGGAAGCTCAAATACGTGCGGAGAACGAAGCGCGCCCAGGTATGTCAGGTGCGGATATAGACGATCTAGCCAGATCTGTTATTGTTGATGCGGGTTTTGGAGAATATTTTGGACATAGTCTTGGGCATGGAGTTGGTTTGCAAGTGCATGAACAGCCTTGGATCTCTGCTAAGTCAAAAAATATTATTAAACCTGGAATGGTTTTTACTATCGAACCCGGAATTTATATACCAGGATGGGGTGGAGTAAGGATTGAAGATGTAGTGGTTATGCAAGAAACTGGGGTAAGGTTATTAAATAGAGCAAGAAAGATGACAATTTGATTGGAGCAAATTTATGACGATTAGTTATGGGGATCTAAAAAAAGGAATGGCGATAGATCTTGATGGAGAACCTCATATTGTTGTTGAATATGAGCGTTCTAAAATGCAAGCACGTGCTCCAACATCCCGTGTTCGGTTTAGATCAATAAAAACAGGAAGAGTGGTAGACCGATCTTTTATTGGTTTCAATGTTAAATTTAATCCTGCAGCTGTTGAAAGAAGAACTTCTCAGTACATATATAGTGAAGACGAATTGTATTATTTCATGGATCAAAAAACTTTTGAACAATTTCCACTCAGCGTTATTCAATTGGGGGAAGATATTAAATACTTGGTAGAGCAAATTGAAGTGGAAATAATTTTGCATGATGAAGTTCCAATTGCTATTGAATTACCTATAAATGTTGATATGAAAATCGCAGAAACTGGACCATCTTTCAAAGGAGATACGGCGCAAGGTGGAACTAAGCCAGCCACACTAGAGACAGGCCTAGTTATTAATGTTCCGTTATTTATAGATCAGGGAGATATTGTAAAAGTAGATACTAGATCTGCAGATTACATCTCAAGGGTTTAACAAATTTATGGATACTCAAATTTTCTCTGTATCAAACTTAACTTCGTACATTCGCGATTTATTAGAGAATGATTCTAATTTAATAGATATATGGGTTACTGGTGAGGTTTCAAACTTGGCGCGACCTGGATCGGGGCACAGCTACTTTAGTTTAAGAGATGGAGATTCGATTTTAAGGTGCGCCATGTTTAAATATACAGGCATGGGGGCAGAGTTGTTAAATGAAGGGGATAAAATAATAGCTCACGGTAAAGTATCTATATACCCACAACGAGGCGATCTTCAACTGGTGGTAGATCTAGTGCAACCTGAAGGAACTGGGGAACTTCAATTAAAGTTTGAACGATTGCGTTTAAAATTAGAAAATGAAGGCCTATTTGATTCTTCGAGAAAGCGTGAATTACCGAAGTTTCCTCAAAAAGTGGCGGTTGTTACTTCAGAAAGTGGGGCCGTGTGGCATGACATTGTAGATGTTTTTCAACGACGCTATCCATTGGCAGAATTAATGCTTTTCCCCACTTCTGTACAAGGTGACAGTGCCATAACAGAAATTGTTAATGTATTTAGAAACTTAAATCTACGTACAGACCTTGATACAGTTATTTTAGCGAGAGGTGGAGGAGCAAAAGAAGATCTTTCTGTTTTTAACGCAGAGGAGTTGGCTAGAGCTATTTTTGCTTCAAACCATCCTGTTGTCAGTGCTATTGGGCATGAAACCGATACGACAATATCAGATTTGGTCGCAGATGTGAGGGCTCCGACTCCTTCAGTTGCAGCAGAAATAACTGCACCAAATGTAGTAGAAATTATTGAATCTTTAGAAATAAATTTACGCCACATGAATATAGAAATAGAAAGAAAAACTAAATCAGCTAAAGAATTAGTTTTATTAAAGCACTCTCGAATTAATGATTTGTTGCCTGATTTTGACTCTTTGAGAATGAGAATAGATGATTGGCTTAGAGTATCTGCAAATGAAATAGATTTTTTACGGAAAAACACTGCGGTACATGTTGATGGGCTTTCTAAAATATTAAGTTCGTTAAGCCCAATTGGAACAATGGAGCGCGGGTATGCAGTTGTAGAAAATTATAAAACAAAAAAACTGATTATGGATTCATCTGTATTATCAGAAAATGATAAAACCAAGATAAATTTATCTCAAGGAGCTTTTATTGCTTCAGTCAATTCTATTTTGGAGGTTAAAAAATGAATAGTGAACTTGAAAAAGAAAAGAAAAATGAATCTTTCGAACAATTGCTATCAAAATTGGATGATACAGTGAGAAAACTTGAGGCAGGAGGACTATCTTTAGAAGATTCAACTAATTTGTATGAACAAGGATTGAAATTGGCTCGTCGCTGTAGCCAAAGAATCTCAGATGCAGAATTAAAAATAACTAAAATAAGAAATGAATATGGTCAAAATATTGCTGCAGGAAATCAGGAATCTCTAGAATTAGAATATGATGAAAAAGAGTAGTATTAAGAAACACCATAAATGAACTTAATTAAGTCAGATTTCCACATACATTCCAAATACTCGCCTGATTCAATGCTCGATATAGATGATTTGATTAAGACCTGCTTTAGAAAAGGAATCGACCTGATAGCAATTACAGATCATAATTCAATTGAAGGAGCTTTAGAAGCAAGGTCAATATCTTCATTTCCTGTAATTATTGGAGAAGAAGTTACAACGGCTGATGGTGAATTAACTGGTTTATTTCTGCAAGAATTAGTGCCTAAAGGTTTATCTGCTCAAGAAACTATAAAAATAATTAAAGCCCAGGGAGGCTTAGTGTCCGTTCCGCACCCATTTGATATATTTCGTCGTAATGTAATTTCTAAATTGGTACTTGATGAAATAATCGCAGATGTTGATATTATAGAAGGATTCAACGCCAGAAATACATTAAATTCGGCTAATCAAAAAGCTAAAGCTTTGGCCTTAGAACATAGGAAACTTGTTACATCGGTTACCGACGCACATACATCTTATGAGCTAGGCAAGTGTTACACTGAACTCCCTATAGACCTGGATAAAGAGATTACACCTGAAGTATTATTAACATCATTAGGCAGCGCAGATTTATACGAAAATAAAGTTACTCCAATGATCCATATGCTTACGACACTAACAAAGCTTATCAAGTAGACACTGTCATTAACTTTTTTAGACCTCAAGATGCCCATGCTCCAGGTGGAGGAGGTGTGAGTAAACCGGTGTGTGTTTCGTATTTGTTTTTATTTGTAAATGTTTTAATTTTTATTGCAATGAGTTTTTCTGGAGGATCAAAAAACTCTGGAACCTTGATCGATTTTGGAGCGATGTATGGCCCTTATGTAGCTGCCGGTCAATATTGGCGATTATTTACATCTATGTTTATCCACGTCGGAATTGTGCATTTAGCATTCAATAGTTTTGGACTTTGGATATTTGGAAGAATGTCTGAAATTACGTTCGGACCATATAAGTTTTCATTAATCTATATTCTGGCTGGATTATGCGGAGCTGCGGTTTCTTACGTTTTTAATCCGATTGCTATAGCAGCTGGCGCCAGTGGAGCGATATTTGGAGTGCTAGGAGCTTTAGCAGCTTTCTTTTTGACTAAATATAAAGATCCTAATGCTCGGAAAAATCTTTATGGACTTTTAGGCTTAGCTGGATTTAATCTTATTTTTGGTTTTTTATCTGAAGGTATCGATAATTGGGCACATATGGGCGGATTCGGCGCAGGGTTTTTTCTTGGTTACTTCCTAACTCCTGTAAACAGGTTTTTATACCCC